>ENA-UERG01000213-UERG01000213.1-human-gut-metagenome-genome-assembly--contig:-NODE-213-length-57384-cov-70.103268_pt1 | contig 57384 bp, 35 predicted proteins | sample MGYA00242954_ERZ507954 | MGnify/ENA primary metagenome ERZ507954 (study PRJEB26167, sample SAMN06115478) | human gut metagenome | host: Homo sapiens | place: China:Sichuan | collected 2015-01-21...
GCCGATGAAAATGTGCTTGGTTTCCTTGTGGAGTATTACCACGGCAATGAGGATGTGGATAATGCCGACCAAGACCGCATGACGGAGATAGCAAAATTTATCCTTAATAATTTCAATAAGTCAACATTCGATGGAGAGTTTGACGCATTGTTTGCCGTGCAGTCAGTGCCGATACTAATCCGTTACTACAAGATATTCAAGAGCCTCAATCCGAAGATAAGGATTGGAGCTGTTTTCACATACGCTGCCAACAGTAGTCAAGACGATGAGCAGACCGGTATGAACACCGGTGGCTTTGCAAGTGACAGCACAGGCGAAGCAGACGAACTGCAAGCCATCATGGATGATTATAATAAGATGTATGGAACGAGTTTCACTACAGAAAACTTCCGTGCATATTACGATGACATCAACCTTCGCATGAAGAAAAAGAAGGCGGACATGAAGCCTCTTGACCTTTGTCTCGTGGTAGGCATGTTCCTCACAGGCTTCGACAGCAAGAAACTCAACACGCTCTATGTTGACAAAAATATGGAGTATCATGGATTATTGCAAGCGTTCAGTCGTACCAACCGTGTGCTCAACGAGAAGAAGCGTTTCGGTAAGGTGGTTTGCTTCCGTGACTTGAAAAGCAAGGTGGACGAGTCTATCAAACTTTTCAGCAACAGCAATAATCTTGAAGATATTGTACGTCCACCATTTGATGATGTCAAAACCCACTATCAAGAACTGACAAAGGACTTCTTGGAGCATTATCCCGAACCGCACTATGTGGACTATTTGCAGAGTGAGAACGAGAAGAAGCAGTTTATCCTCGCTTTCCGTGACATCATCAAAAAACACGCAGAGATACAAGTGTATGATGAGTTTGAGGAAGATGCTCCCGACCTCGGAATGACAGAACAGCTGTTTATGGACTTCCGCAGCAAGTATCTTGACATCTACGATTCGTTTGCTGTCAAGAACGATGATCCAAAGAACGGCTATCAAACTCCGAACGACAAATCAAGCATGGCGTCCGAACCCGACCCGCAGCGAGACGACGCTACTGGTCTGAAGGACATCGACTTCTGCCTCGAACTGCTGCACAGCGACATCATCAATGTAGCTTACATACTGGAACTGATTGCCGACCTCAATCCTTATAGCGCCGACTATACCGAAAGACGTAAGCACATCATCGACACAATGATTAAGGATGTAGAACTTCGCAGCAAGGCGAAGCTCATTGACGGCTTCATACAGAGAAACGTAGACGACGACCGCGACAACTTCATGTCTCGCAAGCAGAAAGCCGACGGCACAAGCGACCTCGAAGAACGTCTGAACAACTACATCGTCACCGAACGCAACAATGCCGTCAACACCCTCGCCGAGGAAGAAGACCTGGAGGCTTCCGTGCTCAATCATTACCTCTCTGAATACGACTACCTGCAGAAGGAACAGCCCGAAATCATACAGGAGGCGCTGAAAGAGAAACACTTGGGACTGATAAAAAAGCGCAAGGCGTTCACACGCATCATGGACAAACTAAGAACAATAATAAAAGTATTTAATTGGGAATAAGAAAAAAACAAAAGATATGTCAGAAGAGCTTCAGCAAAATTTAAGAAACCAACTCTGGGAAGTTGCAAACAAGCTGCGCGGCAATATGTCGGCAAGCGACTTCATGTATTTCACTCTCGGCTTTATCTTCTACAAGTATTTGTCGGAGAAGATAGAGAAGCACGCCAACGACGCGTTGGTCGACGACGAGGTGACGTTCAAGGAGTTGTGGGCTATGGAGAAGGACGAAGACGTAGAGGCGTTGCAGGAAGAGGTGAAGACCGAATGTCTGGAGAATATCGGCTACTTCATTGAACCAAACTTCCTGTTCTCGTCTGTCATCGAAAGCGTAAAGAAGAAGGAGAACATCCTGCCTTTACTCGAACGCTCATTGAAGCGTATAGAGGACAGTACCCTCGGACAGGACAGCGAAGAGGACTTTGGAGGTCTATTCTCTGACATCGACCTTGCTTCACCCAAGTTGGGCAAGACTGCCGATGACAAGAATACTTTGGTCAGCAATGTTCTTCTTGCACTTGATGATATTGACTTTGGTGTAGAAGCATCGCAAGAGATAGATATTCTCGGCGATGCCTACGAGTATATGATTAGCCAATTTGCCGCAGGTGCAGGCAAGAAAGCTGGTGAGTTCTACACTCCTCAGGAAGTGAGCCGTATCTTGGCAGAGATCGTCACCATCGGTCACGCTCGTCTGCGCAATGTCTATGACCCTACTTGTGGTAGTGGTTCGCTGTTGCTCCGTGCAGCAAGCATAGGTCATGCAAACGAGATTTTCGGACAAGAGAAGAATCCTACGACCTACAACCTGGCTCGCATGAATATGCTTCTTCATGGCATCAAGTTCAGCAACTTCCGCATAGAGAACGGCGATACTTTGGAGGCTGATGCTTTTGGCGATACTCAGTTTGACGCTGTGGTAGCAAATCCTCCGTTCTCAGCCGAATGGAGCGCTGCCGACAAGTTCAACAACGATGATCGTTTCAGCAAGGCAGGACGCTTAGCACCACGCAAGACAGCCGACTATGCCTTCATCCTCCACATGATATACCACCTCAATGAGGGTGGTACCATGGCTTGTGTAGCTCCTCATGGAGTGTTGTTCCGTGGCAATGCCGAGGGCGTAATCCGCCGTTTCCTCATTGAGAAAAAGAACTATGTGGATGCCATCATCGGTCTGCCTGCCAATATCTTCTATGGCACAAGCATCCCGACATGTATCTTGGTGTTCAAGAAATGCCGTAAGGAGGATGACAACATTCTGTTTATTGATGCCAGCAAGGAGTTTGAAAAGGTCAAGACCCAGAATAAGCTCCGTCCACAGCATATCAAGAAGATTGTTGATACCTATCGTGAGCGCAAGGAGATAGAAAAGTACAGCCATCTTGCCACACTGCAAGAAGTGGCTGAGAACGACTACAATCTCAACATTCCTCGTTACGTTGATACGTTCGAGGAAGAAGAACCTATCGACATTCATGCTGTCATGAAAGAGATAAAGGAGCTGGAAGCCAAACGTGCCGACCTTGACAAGGAGATTGAAGGGTATCTGAAAGAGCTGGGATTGGTTGAATAAACAAAAAAAGGACTGACAATGAAAGGTTACGCAAAACCATTACATGAATTTATAGAAGGTCATAAAATCCAATTTGTAATACCTGTGTATCAGCGTAATTACGATTGGTTGATTGACAACTGTGACCAATTGTTTAGCGACTTGGTAAAACTAAGCCGCTCAAATAGACATTCGCATTTCTTTGGCTCTATTGTTACATCATCTGCGGATAGCAGCTACAATAGATTGGTGATTGATGGTCAACAGCGTTTGACCACCATTTCACTTCTTTTGTTGGCAGGTATAAAAGCTGTGAAAGCTGGTGCTATTGAAATTAGCGAAGAGTCAAAAATAGACGAAGCATACGAAGTCTTCTTAAAAGCTAAGTTCTGTAACTCTGAGCGTAAAATCAAGTTAGTTCCCATAGAGAATGACCGTATCGCTTACGATAAGATATTCAATGAAGAAGATTCTTTTGATGAAGATTCTAAGGTTACTCGCAACTATCGCCATTTCTATGATTTGTTGACGAGAAAACCGCAAGCACTCTCTTTCGACCAATTGCTTGATGCAATAGAACGATTGCAAATCATATCAATAGAGTTAGATAGTGATGATGATGCCCAGCTTATCTTCGAAAGTCTGAACTCTACAGGCTTGGCTCTTACTGAAGCAGACAAGATACGCAACTATCTCTTGATGTCTTTGACACCAGAGGAGCAGCATATGTGTTTCAAAAACTACTGGCAAAAGATAGAACAGGCAACCGAGAACCAACCAACAAAGTTCTTGCGTGACTATCTCACCATTCAGCAACAGTTACAGCGTCCTGTCCGTCAGTCAAATATCTACTACGAATGGAAAAAGTATATGGACGGACATGACCGAAAGGAAGAATTAGTCAAGATGCTTGATTATGCGCACTACTATCAGCAAGTGACAGAGGCAAAGCTATCTACGGCAAAACTTACAGAGAAGATGCGCCACATCTGTAATATAGAAACAGATGTGACTAATGTTTTCTTTATCCAATTCTTGAAATATGCATCTGCCAACAATCTTTCAGAAGATGAGATATTCAAGGTGATTGATTTGGTAGAAAACTATTTGGCAAGACGTATCGTGTGCAATATGCCTGGTAATGCTCTTACTCAGGTTTTCTGCGCTTTGCATAAAGATGTATTAAAAAGCATAGAGGAATATAGTTCTGCTAATGTTGAACTTGGTAACTCATATTCTGACATATTGACTTACCACATCATGCGTCGTGATGGTAACTATCAATTGCCAAGAGATATGCAATTCGTGGAGTCAATCAAAACACGTGACGCTTATCACATGTTGAAGCCATTCCAGATTTTCCTCTTTGAACGATTGGAGAACTCTGTGCATGGTGAATATAACGATGTGGCAACCGACATGAAAAAGAAGGATGCCACTATTGAGCATATCATGCCTCAAACGCTCAATGGTGATTGGAAAGCGATGCTTGGAGACAACTTTGAGGAAATACAAGACAAGTATCTTCATACATTTGCAAACTTGACTCTGACAGGTATCAACAGCGAATTAAGTAATAAGCCATTTGAGATAAAACGTGATGGCAAGAAAATTGGGAATGAAATATATCCTGGATACAAGAATTCAAAGTATCGTCTGACAAAGAATGTTACGCTATGTGACAAATGGACTGAAACGGAGTTACAGAACCGATGCAATGAGATAGTGGCAACATTCTTGCGACTTTATCCATTGCCACAAACAACATTCAAGCCATTGCCAAAACCAGTGGACGAAGCCTCTTTGGACGAAGAAACATTCTCTCCAACAAATAGAAATCTTAAAGGTTTCCGTTTGTTTGGCAATGAGTACAATGAAACTACCTGGAAAGGGATGCTTCTGCAAGTTGTAAAACTTGTGATGGAGCGATACACAGACATCGTAGATACGCTCTATGATGCCGAAGGTTTCTTCTGGTCTGCCAAGCAAGCAGATACAAGATACTGTACAATGATTGCTCCACAAAAATACTTGTGGACTTCAATGGATAATAGAAGTAAACTTCGTTGTTTGCGCTTCTTGTTTGAGAAATGCGACATAGCTGAGTCTGAATTGGTGCTGTTGCTTGAACCTGTAAAAGAATAGTCGTATGGAATATATAGATTTCAAGAAATTGATAGATGCCCTAACTGCCAAGCCTAAAGAAACAGAATGGCTGGAGTTTAAGCACAATTTTCATTCAAAGGAGGAGATTGGTGAAAGAATCTCTGCCTTGTCTAATAGTGCCTATTTGTGCAACATGCCATTTGGCTATATTGTATTTGGTGTTGATGATGAAAACCATGATATAATTGGCACCGACCTATATGGCAAGCAAAAAATGGTTGGCAATGAAGAACTTGAATCTTGGTTGTCAACTCGTTTGAACCCTCGTATTGACTTCGAGATTATTGACGATTTCAATTATGAGGAGAAAGGTCATGTCTGTATATTTAAGATTCCTGCCACAACTAATCGCCCGGTAAGTTTCTTACATGAGGCATACATCAGAGTTGGCACGATTACTCGCAAGTTGAAGGATTTCCCTGCAAAAGAGGCTAAGATTTGGAAAGGAGGTCAGAAACCTTTGGAAAAGATTGTCTTGAAGAAAGGCTTATCTGGACAGGATGTTTTCTCTTATCTTAGTGCAGAGACCTACTTTGACATGATGCATTTGCCACTTCCACAAGATACTAATGGCATCTTGGACAGATTCTTGTCTGAAAACCTTATTGTAAAAGATGAAGTTGGCTACAGCATCACCGAACTTGGAGCTATTCTGTTTGCCAAGCATCTTTCTGATTTCGATGGACTGAAACGTAAAATGGTCAGAGTAATTGTCTATAAAGGCAAAAGCAAGATTGAAACAATTCGTGAACAAACTTTCGATAAGGGCTACGCCATAGGCTTTGAAGAAATGGTTGCATGGATAAACAGCCAACTTCCTGCTAATGAAGAGATAGGCTTGGCTCTAAGAAAAGATGCTCGTATGTACCCAGAAATAGCCATTCGTGAGTTGACCGCAAACATGATTATCCATCAAGATTTTGCGGAGCAGGGCTTTCCTATGATAGAAATCTATTCTGATCGTATTGAGTTCTCTAATCCAGGACAACCGCTTATCAGCATAGAACGTTTCATAGACGAATATCAGTCAAGGAACGATTCTCTTGCTGACATCATGCGTAGAATGGGTATTTGTGAGGAGAAAGGCAGTGGGATGGATAAAACTATCTTCTATGTGGAGTTATATCAGTTGCCACCTGTCCGCTTCCAACTTCAAGAAACCCGAACCACTGCGACAGTATTTTCTTATCGAAAATTCGCAGACTTGGATAAGTCAGAGCGAGTAAGAGCCTGTTACCAACACGCTTGCCTAAAATACGTTTCAAACGAGAAGATGAATAATCAATCTCTTCGAGCTCGTTTGGGTATTGAAGACAAAAACTACCCAATGGCATCAAGGATAATCAAAGATACCTTGGAAGCTAAGCTGATAAAGGAAGAAAACTCAGAGGGTAGCAATAGGCATAACTATATCCCATATTGGGCATAAGTCATGTAACTACCATGTAACTGGCATGTAACTGAAAGGCTCAAAAAAGCATCAAAGTAAGCTCAAACCCCTTTATAATGGGGCATAAAGCATATAACTACCATGTAACTGGCATGTAACTGAGCCATGATTGGTGAACTTAAATTAAGGATTAAAAATGATAACGACAATAAATAACAAACATAAGAAACTCAATTTTTCGAGTGAGCGAGAGCAGAGTCAAGCTTGCTTGAACTCTGCCGAGCATGAGAAAAATCAAGGACGAAAAGTCCTTAATGTCCCAAATCTCAGATTTCCGGAGTTTCAGGGAGAGTGGGAGAAATGCAAGTTGGGAGATTTGTGTAATGTCTTGATGTGCAAGCGTATCTTAGCTTCTCAGACAAACACAGAAGAAGGTGTTCCTTTTTATAAAATTGGAACTATCGGAAACGCACCTGATGCCTATATTTCAAAGGAGTTATTTGATGATTATAAAACCAAGTACAACTATCCTCATAAAGGAGAGGTTATGATAACTTGTGCAGGAACTGTTGGAAAGTGTGTTATTTATGATGGTAAAGATGCTTATTATCAAGACTCTAACATTGTGTGGATTGATAATCCTTCACAATGTATAAGCAATAGTTTCCTGTATCATCTTTTAGCGAAAGTAGATTGGCGGAAATTGAACTCTACGACAATAATCCGTATTTACAATGATGATTTGCGAAACTTGAAGTTGAGCTATCCTCAAATAGAAGAACAGCAAAAGATAAGCCGCTTGTTGTCATTTCTTGACGAGCGTATCGCGACCCAAAACAAAATCATTGATAAGTTGCAGTCCCTAATCAGAGGAATTGCACAGAATATAGTCCGCAACAACAAGCCCAATGTTTGCTTATCAGAATGCTTGGAATGTAAATCTTCAACCCTGCAAGAATGTGATGTTTGTGAGCAAGGTACATATCCTGTGTATGGCGCAAATGGCATCGTTGGCTACCTTGATAAATATAATACAGAGGATGAAGCCGTTTATATTATCAAAGATGGTTCTGGTGTAGGAACCGTTTCCTACGTTACAGGCAAATGTTCTGCAACAGGAACATTGAATACATTACAAGCAAAAGAAGGCTATTCACTCCAATACCTTTACTATCTGCTGAAAGTATTCAACTTTGAACCTTATAAGACAGGTATGGCTATACCTCACATATATTTCAAGGATTATGGCAAAGCCAAGTTTTTTTGCCCATCATATATAGAACAACTCCAATATGCTCAGTCGTTATCTGCAATAGATAGCAAGCTATTGGTGGAAAAGAACATTCTAACAAGCCTAAGTATGCAGAAACAATATTTGCTCCGTCAGATGTTTATATGAACATTTGGCGAAGCAGATACTGCTTTTGTAATTCAAACAGATCTCTTTGCTTTGTAACAGTTTTCATTCGTGATGATAATGCAGAAAAAGCATGGGCTATAGTTCTAACTACTTGCGCAGTTGGCAAGAAAAGTTCTTGATTTTGTGTTTCTGCGATATAATGCCTTTTGTGCTCATCGGTTGACAAATCAAGATATTTCATAAACTCAAATGTATAACGTAACAGCTCTTTGTCCTTTGCCGTTAGAATTTTGATAGCTGATGATTTGACCTTAAAAGGAAAATCAACATATTTACAATCAAGAGTGAAATCGTCAAATATGATGCAATCGCCCTTGTCATATATTCCGTCAGTTTCTGATGTATAACCCAAGACAAAGGCTTTGTTTGCAGTTAATACAGGAATTCCTTCTGCTGTATATTCTGTATCTTCAACAATATATGGTTGCGGCTGCTCATAGCTAAGAACTTCGCCAACCATTGCGTTAACCCCAACACTTTTTCTAAATTTTCCAAACACATCATTTCTAATTCCTCTGATTAAGGATTTTGAAGCTCGTAGGTCTGCGATTATAAATTATGCGATAAACTCCCTTGATACTGATTTTGCTAAGTTTAGTTCTTTGTATGAAATGGCTGGTGAGGGTGGAACTCCAACAACTTCAAATGCCAGTTTCTACGATAATGGCAAGATACCATTTATCAAAATTGACGATTTGAAGCAGAAGTATTTGATTGAGAATAACGACTTTATTACAGAACTTGGTTTGCAAAAATCATCAGCTTGGCTTGTGCCAACAAGTTCCATCCTATTTTCAAATGGTGCGACCATTGGAGAAATTACAATAACAACATATCCTGTTTGTACCAAACAAGGAATATTGGGAATTGTACCAAAGCAAAACATTGATGTTGAGTATTTGTATTATTTCATGTCTTCATCTTATTTCAAAAAAGCGGTTAGTCGTATTGTTACAGAGGGTACAATGAAAACTGCCTATTTGAAAGATATAAACAATATACTTTGCCCGATACCAACAAAAGAGGAGCAACAGGAGATTGCAAAAATACCATCCGCTCTAAACTCTAAGATCGATACAGAAAAAAGTATATTGAAATTGTTCATTACACAAAAGCAACATCTATTGCACCAAATGTTCATATGAACATCTGACAAAGTAAGTATTGTTTTTCACTCAGATACATTTTACAAGTTCGTTGGTGTAGCAATAGACAACTATCCAATGTTTGGAACACCTTGGATAGTTGTTTTTGTGTTTCTATATTTGGCATTCTTATTTTAATCGAAGCCATTGTGTTATTCATCAATTTAGGGTTCGCCAAATTTGAAGAAACATATTTTTGAGTAGCTTGCTGAAGAACAAGTGAGACAAAATAACAATCAAATTTAGGCTGTATCTTTAAAGTACCACAGACATTGGTACAATTGAACTTTCCTTTTCTGTAAAAGACAGTTCCTGCATTTGCACCATCAGTTGTCCAAGTAATGTACTCGCCATCAAACATATAATTATCCAAATAGCCCATTATTCCATTATTGGAAGTTTGAGAAGAATAAACAGGATAAAGAGGATTCTTTTGTCTATCAATTTCTACAGAACTGATGACACGTCCTCTTCCTATTTCGGCTATGTCTTGAATTTTATAAGTAGTCCACTTGTCGTTGCATAATAATTTCTTGCTAATCGCAGACTTTAGTCTCTTTAAGTCCTCAATGATTTTGTTTTGGGTAGCGATGCGCTCGTCAAGGAGTGACAATAGTTTTGCTATTTTGTCTTGTTCTTTGATAGTTGGTATAGATACTACAATCTTTCGTACTTCATTTGCTGAAATTTCAAGAAATGTAGAGCCACAAGATTTCCTTATTAAATCCTTTCGCTTGGTCTGAATCAAATAATAAACAAATTCATTCGAAATATTCTCTTTGGGTATTAAAGATTGGAATCCTTGATTGGTTGTACATTCTTTCTTGTTGATAGAGCATTCACCAACAGTTGCTCTTGAACTTAACAATATAGTTCCAGTCGGAAGAAGCTTTGCACTGGATTTGTTCAAACCTTCTTCTGATATTGTGCGAACACTATTATATACATACTTATTTCTGCCTATCTCTGATGGAGTAAACCATTGAATTTTTCCATTCCAATATTGGGAAGTATTTGTGTCGGGAGTACCTCCACCAACAACTACAGCAATATCACCAAACTTAGTTTTCTCCCACTCCCCCTGAAACTCCTTAAATCTGAGATTTGGGACATCAGAGGTCTATTATCTCTAATTATATATGTACACTTTCAAAATTAAGGATTACAATGACAACAAAAACAATTAGAGAAATTGCGTTGGCTTGGAAAAGTGACAAGCAACGCTACGTTAAGCAGTCCACATACGCTGCTTATGTGTTAGTTTTAGAGAATCACATTCTGCCATCGTTTGGCGATTGTGAGGCTCTGAGTGAGAAACTTGTGCAGGAGTTCGTTTTGCAGAAACTCAATGGCGGTCTAAGCATTAAGACGGTGAAGGATATCCTTATTGTCTTGAAAATGGTGATGAAGTTCGGAGTAAAGAACGAATGGACGAACTATTGCGAGTGGGACATCAAGTACCCCACGACAGAGACCAACAAGGAAATTGAGGTGCTGACGGTGGCACACCATAAAAAGATCCTCGATTTCATCAAGCAGAACTTCACATTCCGCAACCTTGGTATCTATATCAGTCTGACCACAGGCTTGCGTATCGGAGAGATTTGCGGTTTGAAATGGTCGGACATCAATACCGATAATGGTACTATCACCGTGAACCGCACCATTGAGCGCATCTACATTGTGGAGGGTGAACGCAAGTACACAGAGTTGGTCATCAACACACCCAAGACCAAGAACTCATGCCGTGAGATACCGATGAACAAGGAACTGCTGGCGATGGTGAAACCACTGAAAAAGGTGGTAAACACAGACTTCTATGTGCTGACCAATGAAGAAAAGCCCACAGAGCCACGCACCTACCGCAACTACTATCATCGGTTGATGGCACGTCTTGATATTCCTCGGTTGAAATACCACGGACTGCGCCATAGCTTTGCCACACGCTGCATTGAAAGCAACTGCGACTACAAGACAGTAAGCGTACTGCTCGGTCATGCCAACATCACAACAACCCTTAATCTCTATGTTCACCCAAACATGGAGCAGAAGAAAAAGTGCATCACCAAGATGTTCAAGTCTTTGGGAAAATAAGACATTATACCTATATAAGCAAGAGAGTATGTAATAAACACACACTCTCTTGCATTATTATCTACTACGGAATTTTCTTTTTACAAAACACACATCACTCGGGCAGTGCCGTAACAATCACCACACGATTATGCTCGTTCTTCTCATACGGCTGCGCATTGCAGCCGATACCTTGGGCATCGATGCGTGAGGGAGCGATGCCGTAACGCTCTATGAGGATATTACGCACGCTGTCGGTGCGGCGAATAGATAGCATCAGATTTGTTCGTGCCTTGCCTGTGGCTTTGTCGGCATAACCGTCCAAACGGATGCGGGCAGAAGGGTGCTGCTTGAGATATTCGACGATGTTCTCAAACACTATGTCCTGCTTCTTCGCTGGCTTGGCAGAAGCGTAAGCAAAGCTAATAGAGGCAAGACGGAATGGTTCCTGCTTCTTCGCAATGGGCTTCTCCACGATGCGGTCCTTAAAGACGGGACGCTCCACTACCCTCTCCACCATATACACCGTGTCGACCACAGCTTCACGACGATGCTTCTTACTGCGCTCCTTCCTGACGTATGGCTTTGAGGCGTTGAAACGATAGGTCAGTCCGAGCGTTGCACTGAGCGTCGGCTCGTACTTTCTGCCTGTGATGCGACCGTCGAAATGGCCGGGCATGAGAGCCGAACCAATCTCAAGGTTGACATCCATACACTTCAGCACGCTGTACTTGGCAGCGACAGAGAAGTTAGCTGTGAGCGAGTTGGTGTTCGCCGTGCCGCGATAGGCGAAGGCGTGAGCGTAGCCAAATCCTACAGCAGGAAGCACGTCAAACCTGCCCTGACTACGGAAGAGCAGACGCGAGAGGCTCACCATGAAGTCGGCATGAGCGTTGACGTAACGCAGATAATGACGATAGGTGCCGTCAGGGCGGACCGTCACATTATCTATTACAGGGTCTTGAGGACCATATACGGAACCGTCGGTCTGAGGGTCACGCAGATAGAGTCCTTCCGATGTGGACATACCGTTGAGCGCATAGCCTCCAACCTGCAGACGCAGGGCGTAAGCCGGAGTAATCCACTTGCCCACGCCGATAGTGTATGACGGAGTGAGGCGCTTGCCGAAATCCAGCTTGCTGGCATCGCTCGAGAAGATAGTCTGCACACCTCCGCCTGCCTCAACAAACCATCCGTTCTGTGCTGATGCCGGGAGCACAGATATGCACCCCAGCACCAAGCTTATTATAGTTTTCTTATTCATATATACAGACAGTTTTTAGCTTATTCGACAATGAGAAAAGTAGGTCTGCCGGGCTCGCTGACTGTGCCATAGCTTGCGCCACTGGCAAAGGTGAACACCGAGGGAGCCTGATAGAGATACTTGTTGCGTGTTGAGTAATACTTCAGCGTAACTGCTTCCTCTGCTCCCATGCTGCCGTTTATCTCCATGCGGAAGACATATTCGCCGTTCTCCGCCTGTTCTGCTTTTGCCATGCCGCGACACTCAGTGCCAACGAAGGCAGCCATCACGTCATCCGCCGTTGCCTGACGCACTATGTTCTGAGGCAAGGCTACAACAGCCGTCATCTTGAGCGGATGCTTGCCTTCGACAACGAGAGGTACGGTGAGCGGCTGCTCTGGCGAAGCCTCCACCTTGCCGTCGGCGAAGGCGAGACATGCAGGTGCCGTGAACACGTAGTTGTTGCGATGGCTGTAATAGCGGATGTCCACAGCCGCTGACTGTGAGCTGACACCATTCACCACCATCTTATATACGGGTCTGCCGTCATGCTCGCCCACTACTTCGCCCATGCCGGCGCAGACATTGCCTATGAACGCCGCCAGCTTGTCGCCGCTCTTGTCGGCATAGCTGCCTGTAACGGCGTCAAGGGTGAGGTAAGCGGTCATGCTGCCCTGCGGCACGAAGCTGAGAGTCTGCGGCTGTTCCTCAGAACCAACCACCGAACCGCGCTTGCCGATGACGAAGGACTGCTCGGAAACGAACACCTGCTTCTTCTCTGCGCTGTAATAGCGATACGTCACCTGCTCGCCCTCGGCACGACCGAGGATGTCATAGCAGTAGAGCATATCCGCCTCGCTCTCTACGTGCTTTATGCCGCGGCACTCGTCGCCGACGAAAGCCTGAAGCTCATCGCCAGCGGCTACTGTGAACGGCAGCTGTGCCTTGTCCACCTTCACCCATGCCTTGGTAGGTACGGGGAAGGGACCTGACTGCTCGAAGTCGGGGAAAGCAGGATTCTCGGCTGTGCCGTAAATCTTATCCACCTCATACTTTACGTCTGATGCTACGGAGACGTACGTGCGTTTCGCAGCTGCACTGTAATAGCGCAACTCCACATCACCGCTCTCGCTCGACGGTGCCTTCACATGAAGGAAGAAGAGGCGCACGCCGTCGTTCATCACCTTCTTAGCCACACCGCGACACTCGCCGCCAATGAAGGCTGCCATCATGTCGCCGTCGGCGGCAAGGGTTTCGAGGACAGGGCTGAGACGCACCACGGCGGTCATGCTCATAGGATAGACGCTCTTGTCAGGATCGGTCCACGACGGCACCGAGGCATTGCCAGTGAAGTCGGCTCTCCACCCCGGGGCGGAGGCAGGGGCGTTGTCCGCCACTTGCCACGCCGGAGCCTCGCTTACGAAGTCCTCCTCAACCACGCTCCACTGGGGAGCGGGTTGCTGGGGATAAGTCTTGTCGCCTTCCTCGGTGCATTGTGCGAAGAGGAAACCCAATGCGGCAATCAATGAATACTTTATATACTTCATATAGATTTTCTGTTAATATTATTTCTTGATAGCTTTCATAGAGTATACGTTGCCGTCTACAGAGATGCTAACGATATAAACTCCCGAAGGAACCGTGTTGCCGGCGTTCCATGTAATGTCCACATTGCCGCCTGCGTTGCAGTCGTTCCATGCTACGACTCGCTTACCGCTCATATCTGTCACGTAGACATCGGCGTAGGCATCGCGGTCTACCATGGCACGTATCTTCAGCTGCGAGTAGAACGGCGACGGATATACATACAGTCCGCCTTCTGTGCCGAGGAAGCTGATGTGCATCGGCTCGTTGACGGTGCCGACATTGCTGTTGGCAGCATAGCTGATGACGCTCGGTGCCTTGGCTACGACGTCGCCGCCGCGCTCGATGGTCACGTCCACAGCCTCTGGCTTGTCGCCACCCACGGCGAGCATGAAGATGGTTCTGCCGTCGGGCAGGGTTATACCCTCGGCATAGCCGCGCGGCTCGCCCCCTACGTAGCTTACGAGGCGGTCGCCCTGCTGCAGCTCCACGCCTTCCACCTCCACTACAGCCGTCATGTTGGCTGAATACGGGAAGTAAGCGTTTGTGCCGTCAGCGTTCTTGGCTGCTGCCATCGCAGCCTTAGCCTTGCGTCCTACCGAAGTCTTCGACGGATACTGCAGCTGAGCGTCGTCCTGCGACTGGCGCTGGAGCATATAGCCCTTGCCGTTCTCCATGTATGTAAGACTACCTATCCATCCCAGATTGCCGCTGTACATCGCCATCTGTGTCTGCGACTTCACGATGTCGCCCTCCTTGGCGTCGTAGCCGGCGAGAGCCTCCTTCAGCGTGAAGTTGTCCGAAGGCAGATACGAGATGTAGTTCCAGCGCGGTGTGCCGTCCTCCTTGGCTCCACGGATGGTGAGCTTGTGCGATGTCGGGTCAACCGCCGTTCCTGAGATATGCAGGCTCTGCGGCTGCGAACTGTGTACGAGATACATCTGGTCGTTGTCGATGGCGGTTAGCTGTCCCATCCATCCGTTGCGCTTTGTCCACGATGCGAAGCCGTACTGCTCGCTCTTCACCAGGTCGTCTGATGTCCACTTGCCGTCGGCAAGCAGCTTGTTGAGGTCAGAGAGCTTGTCGGATGCGATGTTCGTCGATATCCACGTCCATCCCTCGTTCAGCGTGATGTTCTGCACTCGATAGTCCTTAGCTGTGAACAGCACTGGCTGTGACGGGCTGCCCACTACGGCGTTGTTCTCGAAGCTTATAGGCTTCTCGCTCTGTGCGATGTAAGTCTGTCCTGTGCTTGCGTCCCAGATGCGGAACTCAAGGTCGGAGCCATTGACATCGTTAGAGTATACCGTGAGCATGGCGTAATACATATCGTTCTGCTTGTAGTAGCGGTTATTGCAAACGCCTACGCACTTTCCGCCGCTGAACGCAGCGAGCATATCCTCGTCGTCGGAAGAGTATACCTTATTAATATACAGCTTGCCGAAGACAGACATATTATACTTGAAGTCAGCCGGATTGACCGTCCACTCCGGTTTCTCGCCTTCCACCTTAACGGTGAGCTGCAGAGCCTCCACCACGTTGTTGTCGCCACGCAGATAGAGCGTCTCGTCGTACGTACCGATGTTCAGACTCGGGTCGATGGTCAGCACGATGTCGGCAGACGCTGTCGGGTCGATAGTGCCGCTTGCGGGTTCTGCCTCCAGCCATGAAGGAAGGTTCTCTACGGTGAAGTGCTCTATCGAGCCACCCTTGTTGAGTGCCTTCACCCTGATCGTCTTCTCCTCGTTGAGCTTCTTCACTACGGTGAGAGCGTTGTCGCTCCACTTCAGCTGGTTGCGGTCGATGTATGCGCTCCACGTTATCGGCGAGAGAATCTCGTTGCCGTTCTTGTCGCGCACACCGTCCACCGTGAACTTCACGATGGTCTTCTCAATACGCTCGTAAGGCTCCTTCAGGTTGATGATGAGCGCGTCGTTGTTCACCACGAAGTCGTAGAGCAGCTTGCTCTCCGGTCCCTTTGCCTTCACAGGAGCAGAAGCCTTGGTCTCCACGTCGCCTCCTACAGCCACAGCGTCAGGCACCTTCTGTGTCGGGTCAGCCTGCTGCTTCTGGTCCTTCAGCGAGAACTGCAGTTCCTTCACGCCCTGCCATTCCGTGTATGTCTCGAACGGATAGTAAGCCAGGAGTCCCTTCTCCGCTCCGTCGAGTCGGTTGCTGTTGCCGTTCTCCACGAGCGTCTCGCTCTTGTAGAGATTCCATACACGCACCTCGTCAATCTCGCCCTTGAAGAAGTTGTCGGCTCTCTCCTGCTGCAGGTTGTCCGCCGGTGTCCACACACGTGCGCCGAGATGGATGTAAGCCGCTGCTATGCCACCAAGGTCGGCTGCCTCGAAGTAAGTGTTCAGCTTGCCGTCCACATATATCTGACCGCGTCCGCTCGTGCGGTTTACAGCCACTGCCACGTGGTGCCAGTCGTTGTCTGCGAAGCTGCCGTCACATGCCACACGCACACCGTTGTTATGGAATACCAGTCTGCCCTCCTCCAGATTGAGAGCGAAGAGATTGAGCGAACCGCCCATTTCCTCACCGTCGCCACGTCCGTTGGAGATGATGGTGGCCGTCTGCTGAGCCTCGTCAGCCTTAAACCAAGTCTCGATGGTGTAGTCCATGCTTTTGTCTACGACACACGAACTGCCCGAAGAGAGCTTCAGATACTGGTCCTTACCGTTGAACGCTGCTGCGCGTCCTTCTGGATTAGCCCATTCGCCGCCTCTCATCTCAAGGTTAGCGCCGTGTGCCTTGTCGGCAAGCACGCTGCCCTTAGCCTCCGACATCGGATAGTAAGCGATGAGATTGCTTTCGGCTCCGGAGAGCATTGTCAGCGAGTTGGTCTGCAGACGTGCCGGTGTCAGCACCTTGTCCCAGATGCGTGCCCCGTGCATCTTGCCTGCGAAGTGTCCGCTTCCGTCCACGCTGGCTCCGAACACATAAGCGCCCTCACCATTATACTCGCCCACCTCAGCTGCGCTGATAAGCTGCTCGTAGTTATAGTAAGCCGACACGTCGCCCTCATTGTTATATACGAGAGCCACGTGTGCCCATGTGCCCTGCTCGTAGTCGAACGCCTTGTCGCTGACGATCGTCTTCTCAGCCACCTTCACCTTCAAGCGGTTGTCGCTCGTCGTCGCAATCTCTATCGCGCTGTTGGCGTTGCCCTGGCTGAAGAGCACAGCGTCCTGTGCCTTGTCGGCAAGAGTCCACATCTCTATGGTCAGGTTCTTGCCGCTCCAGTTGCGCTGGAATTCCGACACGAGCACGTCGTTCTTGCCGTCCAGGCGTACGCTTACGCTGTGGTCGGTCTGTGCGCCGTTGCGTACGCCCGTCACCGAGAAGTTGTTGTCTGTCAGCAGTCCGTCGGCTATCGGCTCGTTGAACGTCAGCATCACCTCGTCGTTCACCGTCAGCACACCGTTCGCCGGCTGCGCACTGCCGAAGAGGCGCGGGTTATACATATCCTTTATGCCCGTGTGCACGGCAGAATAGTTATACACCTCCTCATTGTTTATCATGCTCGTACCCACCGTGCGCAGGTCGTAACGCTGATCCTGCTGGTCGTCCATGAACCAGCGATACTTTATCGTGCCCGCGTCCGCCGCCTTAATCATCTCCGCGTTCATGCCGTTCTTCACCGCCTGGTCGTAGAGCGTCTCGTCGTTGTAGTAGCTCATGAGCGTCGTCCAGTCGTTGTCGCTGCCCGACGACGGCTTGTACTGCAGCATGATGCGGTGGAAGTTGTCATAGTTCACGTCGAAGCCGTCAATCACCACGTCCATGTAATGCTTCTGCACGCCGTTCACCTCCGCTGTAGGCAACTTCGTGTTGTACGTCCAGTTGTCCGTCGGCTTCTTCAGCTTCACGTCCGTAGCCGAGGGCGTGAAGTGTACGCTGAACGTCACGTCGTCATAGATGTCGCCCTGGAAATCGGTCGGGTCACACTGACACTGCGACTGCAGCATCAGTCTGAGGTTGTCATAGTTCATCACCGAACCCTTGCGCACCTCTAACGTCTTCGTCAGCGTACCCCCTGCCGGCACGAGCAGTGCCCTGCCGTTGCCGATCGGTGCGCCGTCCATGAGCAGCTGTGCTCCGTTCGGATTGCTGCCGTCGTCGATTACGAGGTTATACCAGTTGTCGTCCTGCGACTCCGAGTTGTTGCGCAGATACAGCGTGAAGTAAGCCGACTTGCCCGAAGGAACATTCTCTACGAAGTCCTTCTCCACCGTTATCTCCGGCACCTCCATCTGAACCGTTGCCTCATCTATCACGTGCTGTCCCGGCTCGTAATACTTCGTCTTGTATTCGCCCTCGTAAGGACACGACGTCGCACCGCCACGGGTCTTGAAGATGAACGTAGAGAAAGTCCCTCCCTCCTCATTCTTCATATCCTTGTACTTGATGTACTGGTCGCCATCCTTATATCCAGCCTCGCGGCATACGTCTACAGAGAGGTAGTCAGAGCCCTCCTCCGCAAGCACATAACCCTTACAGTGGCGTGCCGTCTCCTCAGTTGAGAATTCGCCGCCGTGTTCAGTGGTAAAGCTCTCGTCTACAGTGAGCACCATACCGGTGCCATTGAGTGTCCATCCGAAGTTGTTGGTGAACTGAGCGCCAATCAAGATAGAGAAGCGCTGAGTCTCCGAACGTCCAACCTCATACTCCTCAGAGTATTCGTACGAGGCACCGCCCTGGAACGAATGGTTCTGCATGAGTTCTGCCTTCACCTTCTGCTCCTCGTTGTTGCGCAGCTGCATCTTCCAGTTGTCAATCGACTGATTGAGGAACATGATAGTATCCTCCTTCAACGGCTGTCCTGCAGGAGCGTAAATCTTGTAGCTCGGTCCGTCTGTCGGGGTGTTGGCATTGGCACCCTTAAATACCTTGTCGTTGTTGCTCTTGCCGAAGTTAGGATCGTCTACAGCAAGCTTAGAAACGTAAACAGGCTTCTTGGTGTTGTTAGCCATAGCCTGGAAGTCTACACCTTCAGCCTGCTGATGCAGCAACTTGTTGCGTACATCCTCAAGTTTAGGCAACAGCACCTGCTCAATGTGTACCTGCGGATAGGTGAACATAGTGCCGTACTTCTGCGAAAGTCCCAGACCAGTAGTCTTCACAAGCAGATACTCGTTGCTTTCAGGAGTAACACTACCAAACAGTTCGTATTCGGTAGGATTGGCGAGATACATCTCACGTGTAGTAACGGCGATGTTTTCGGTCTTGCCCACGCCGATATTAGTAGAATAGCCTACGAAGAGGTCGCCGTCGCTTCCCACATACTGCGGGTCGCTACTTGTCTCGAAGCGTGTGGTAGTGGTCATCGTCTTAGTGTCAGAGTCAGTACCACCGATTGTCTCACTGTGAGAAGCGCCGAATGAGAATTCGTTCTTCACATCGTTCTCGTTCACCACTCCGGCACCAAGACCGGTGAAGGTGATGACCTTGGCACCAACCTTTGCCTCGTTGTTCAATACTCCCTCGTTAGTGACATTTCCCTCATACGTACTTGTAGAAGTAACTGTCACGCCCTTCTCAAGATAAGCATACGAGTTGCTTCCCGGCGGGTCGCGCAGCACGAAGAGCACCTTGTCCGGTCCGTTCGTAACGAAGTCCGAACCTAAAGTCTTTGCACCAATTACGATAGCCTTAGTGTTGCCCTTGCCATCAAAGCCACCCTTCCAGTTGATTGTTGTAGAAGATGTGCTTTCGCTGTTTTCGCTGTAGGTCATATCCATAGCGGCAGAGCGCAGGGCCGAGGTCATTTCCGGATTGTTCACCTGGAATGTCCATTCTGCCTCACCCTTCTCGTCGGTAGTGATATCTTCTTGCGTTCCGTACGCAATGTCGCCTCTACTGAATGACAGCTTAGCCTCAGGCGTTGGCACGATGTCTTCCTTAACGCCATCCTTACGTCTGCCGTCCTTATCCTTATATTCGTACACCTCCGCTGTGGTGATGTGATAAGTGACGTATTGTCCCTGCTCATACACCGGCACGCCGAGTGTGTAAGGCTGTGCAGCATTGTCAGGATTGTAGGTCTTCACCTTTATGGTCTTTGTCTGATCGAGGGTAGCAATGCTGAGTTCTTCCTTTCCGAAGAAGTCCTGAAGCTTACCCTTCACCTTCTCCTTCACGATGATTGACGGAGTGTAGCGCTTGATGAACTGCTGCTTCTTGTTGTAATATACGGTGTCGCTGCAATTGACAAACTTGCCCTGCGTAGAGATAGAGTCGACATAAGCATTCACCTCGCTCTGCTTTGCAAACTCGTTGCTCAGGTTGAGGTCTTCGCCACTGCCCGGGATGTTGTCATGGCCGGGCACCACTACATTAATCTTATACTTCTCAGGAATGAGGTCGGCAAAGAACTCACCCGTCTCGGCATTAGGATAAATCGTAATCTTGTTGCCCTCGTACACCACGCGGTTGTCGTACTGCTTCTTGGCATATACACCCTTGAAGTGGTTGAGGGTTTCCTCGTGCTTAGTGGCGGTCATTTGGTAGGCATCGTTCTGATATGTAAGCTCGATGCGTACGTCGTCAGCGAGGTTGTTCTTCGAAAGCGAGTGGCCCACGGGGAACGCCTCCTGCTTGGTGCCGCCGGCAACACGTCCGATGTAACGTACGGTTGTAACGTCAAAGATTTCGAATCCGTTGTCGTCGTCCTGATAGTTGCGGTCGGTGCCGTCGCTGTTGGTCAGCTTGCCGCCGTTCTCAAACGTATGGTTGGCGAGCACTGCCTTCACCTCGTGCTGTCCTACAGGTACGCTTATGGTGAACTGTCCGTGAGCGTCGGTCTTCACGATGTTGCTCTTGCCGTCCATTACGGTGACTCCGTCCACGGCGAACGACACTCCCTCTACGGGCACGTTGCCACCCTTGTACATCACCTTACCCGAAATCTTGAACGACGACTTGTCCGTGAAGTTCACGGTGTGGCTCTGTGCCTGCGAGTTGATGAGACGCAGCTCCTTTGCCGATGCAAACTGATGTATGCCGAGTGTCGGCACAATCATATACGTAGTTCCGTTGCCGGTGTAGGGCAGCGAACGAATCTGATAAGAACCGTCTGTAGCTGTGTAGCTGCTGTAGCCGAGCTGTGCGGAAGTAGGAATGTCTTTCGAACTGGTCGTAACATTCGTAGCCACACCATGGTTCATGTTGTACTTGGTGCCCTTGTACGAGATGTCGTAGAAGGCGTCGTCAACCGAATAGTCGAAGGTGTAGTAAGCCTGCAGACCGTCCTCATTACCTACGAGGTAGCGGTTGTAGTCGCTTGCGATGGTGTCAGCATTGAGCGCCTTGTTCCACAGACGCACCTCGTCGATGGCTCCTTCGAAGCCTTCGCCCATCACCACCTTATTGTTATTGCCCGTAATCTGAGCCGTACGCTCGGCTTCTGCCACAGCCAGTCCGTTTACATATATATAAAGGTGTGTGTCATTTGCCACGGCTGAGAGATGCACGAACTGTGCCGAAGAAGCATAGTCGCTGAGCTTCTTCGGAGTCTTCAGCGTCTGAGTGCCAGCTGTGAACTCAATCTTCTTGCCGTTATATGCCAACTTGTACATGCCCGGCTTCTCGATGATGGTGCCTTCCTTGGCTGCTCTCACCCATGCCTGAAGCGTAACTGCTTGCGTGGCGTCATTCAGAAGCTGGTCGTTGTCGACGGTAAGATTAGACGCACCGGTGAACACGTACGACTTGCCCGGAACGCCCGAACCTTCCGTTGGCTCAGCACTTACCTTGGCACCCGACACAGCCTGACCGCTCTCGAACGTCACGCGTCCGTAGATGTCACCCGTCGGTGTGCGGAAACCAACGTCAGTAAGTTTCTCATCACTCTCAATCAGTTTGCCCGAACACATCACCTGTCCGCGTATGCGATAATCGTATACGATGCCAGGTATAGCATTAACGTCGTTGTAGTAGTAGTCGTTCTGAGCCTCGTTGCCCTCTGTCACGGCTATCTGCTTATAGTCTGCATCGGGAGCGCCATGCTCCTTACGGTTGATTACGAAGCGCTCGAAGTTGCCCTTGCTGCTCCATGCCAGTTCAACGCGGTCTGAGTAGTAGCCCTTGCCGGCTGTGAACGCAACAAGATTGCCTATGCTTGTGGGCATGATTGACTCAGGCGCAGCCACTGTAGGTAGTGTGCCGTAAGCCTCGGTAGGCTTCACCGTGAGGCGGTAACGATATTCGTTGCATATCATTATCATGTCGTCAACATACTTGCCGCTGAGGAATTCTTCCTTCGACAGCTCGATGTTGTCGGTAGTGTTGGTTGTTACGTTGATACGTGTAATCACCGCTTTGGTGCCCGAACTCCAGATGTCGCCCTCTGTCTGCCAAGTGATAGTGGCAGTCTTGGCTTCCTCGTCCAGTACGGCATGTACAGAACCTGCTGTAACATTGCTGTGCTTTGCAGAAGCCGAGAGAGAAGTATGCTTGCTGAAAGCGTTGTTCCACACGTCAGAGTTGCCTGTATGCGAACGCTTAATGCTGAATTCATATTTCAGGCTCTTGCCTAAAGGCACGTCAAACTCATAGCTGTATGCTGTCTTACCAGCCATATACTGGATATTCTGTGTGGTTGTCTCCACAGCATTTGTAGCCTTGTCTGTACTCTTGATTGTGAGCACCATATTGTCCTCAATGCAGTTCTGCGTCGGAGCCGCACTGAGATTCCAGTTCACCTTCGCCTTGCGCGTCACCTGATTATAGTCGGCGCTGATTTCCTTCACCTGCGGATAGGCAGGGCGCGTGTGGCTGTCACTGAGCGTAGAGTATGTCACCTGTTTGTTATAGCTTGGCGTATACTTCTGCTTCACCTTATAGTCGGAGAAGTTGTCAAGGCTCATCTTGTCAGTCGGAACGAAGAACGAACCGCTTGTATTGCTTGCACTGACCGAACCTATTCCGCTTATTTCCTCTCCCGCCGAGTTGCATAAGACGAAAGAACCGTAGCTATCAATGGAATAGTCGGAAGCCTTTCCGTCTTTCTTAAAAAAGATGATGTATCCAGGAGTACGGTTCAACACGTAATATCTGCCACCGGTTATCACGGTTTTCGTACAACCATAATTTGTTTTTATGTTAACCGTATGGGTAACATTATTATCGCTGCGTCCTCTACGCCACCATTTACCAGTGTATGTAACGCTCTCGCTCGAATTGACTTGCTTCAAAGGAATGATAAGTCTTAAATAATATGCTTTCTTATCATTGGTCGGATCTGTCGATTTGCCCAGCCATTGAACATACTTGTAATCGATTCCGGTAACTTGGTCGCCACCAACCTCAAGACTCGTCCATTTATCTTCGGGTCCTCTAAGTTTGATTTCCTTACCTGCTACATTCACAGTGAGATAACCATCACCGCGGCAGAATCCGCAATGACCATCACCGCTGCCACCCCAATCTTGATATACGCGGATATCAAGTTCAAGAGTAGCATTAACCGGATTGAACCGTTGCTTAATCCAAGCATTGTTCCAATCGTCTGCCGACCCTTCTGCACTGAGAACGCCATCAGCATCACAACGCAAAGGAAGAACTGCATGAATCTTCCTGCAGACGTTCGCATGGAACGCCGCGTAGAAACAGAATTGCCTGCAACCCGCCTGTCCAGATAAGGAGGAGGTTGCTGAAGTCTTCTTCTTTTCATTTTAATGATGTTTTAGAGTTATTGATTAATTTATATTATGTGATTTCGTTTCACATTACAAAATTAGACTTTTTTATTAAAATTAAGTGTCTGATTGCTGCGTCGCTGTGTCTACTTCCAACAAAAAAGGTGTCCACTTCGTATGAAGTAGACACCTTAACAGTGTGTATCTTAACGGGCTATCATGCTTGCTTGTCTCGCCAGGCGATAGGCGTGCATCCCTCTTTCTCCTTAAACACTCTGTAGAGATAGGAGCGTGAGGAGAAGCCACATTCGGAGGAGATGATGTCGTTGCTGAAGTCAGGATTTTCCATCATCATCTTTTTGGCAGCATTGAAGCGTATCTCGCTAAGCCAGATTCGGAACGTTGTATTCTGACACTGGCTGAAGTATTGCGACAGCTCGGTTTTGTTGATTTCGAGCAAATTTGACAATGTCAGCATATTGACTGTGCAGTCCTTATAGCCTAAGTCGGCACACCAATGGTCGAGGGCAGACCGGATGAAGGCAATTCGTGAGGTAGGTAGCTGTTTGGAGGTTTGCTCACTGCCAATCTCAGGCGCAGACTGCTGCACGTCACACTTGACAGACTCTTCCTCGCTTTCAGCGTTGACAGCATCGGCGGTCAGATTGTTACCTCTTTCCTTATCCAACAGTTCTTCAGTTGGGACATAATTGAAGCCGAGCGCCACAAAATTGACGATGAAGAAGAGCGTGGCTACGAGTCCGAAAGGACCTATTATATATAGCGACTTAGTGGAAAGGATGGCAAACGGGATGATGGTGGCTGTGATAAAGAGCAGCGTAAGGCAGGCATAAGCATATCGCGTGAAAGGGCGCATGTCGGTGGCTGTCATCGTCTCAAGGAGCTTCTTCCGCTTGTTCATCTCTATTATTATCATGTATATGCAGTAGACAATATTGCCCAAAAAGAGAGCAAGCATCACGTAAAGCCATGCGCCAATGTTCAGGGAACCGCTAAAGCTGTAGCCCACAGCGAAGGCGGCAAGCATGGCGGCGTATACGGCGGCGCAGATAAGGTTCATCTTACGGCGCTTGGTGTGGGTAGCCTCAACGTTGTAGATAGCCATCGCGAAAAGCGTGAAGCAAGGCTGATAAACCATTATGTTGATAACAGCACCTAAGTATGTGCTCGTGGCGCGGAAGCCATAGTGCATCTGCAGGAAGAAGTGTGCTGCCATCAAAAGCAACGCCGAGGATATCATCCAGCGCGAATACTCGTACCGCCGATTTGTCCATCTTACGTGAAGGCGCGTGACGGCAAGGAAGAATGCGCTGATAAGCATTAATATCAGACATGCAAACTGTAACAAATATAGCATAGTATGTAATTTTTGTATGTACGTATCAACAAAGATACACGCTGCAAAGATAGTGCAAACCGAAGGCAGAACACCAAGCTTGCTTGAGTGTTATGCTGAGGTGCAGCCTATCTTCTGCAAAGATACGCAAAAAAAACGTATCCGTATATGGTGTTTAACAATTATTACTGCTCAAACGCATATCTGTTTGAAAAAGAGTCAGTAACTTTGCACCCTCATACAACAACAATAACATTACTAATGAAAAGGAAACATAATCCGAAACAAATCAGCACCGTATTATCGGTAATCATGTGCCTGTTTGCTACCCTCACGCAAACCGCTCATGCTAAAAACATCAGCCCGCAAAAGGCGGCGCAGATCGCAAAAAAGTACATCACACTCCCACACGACAACGCCCTGAAAGCCCCGGCTAACACCTCAACATCTCCGCTCGGCTTTTGCCTCTCTCCATCAACATCTCAACACCTCACCACCTCACCCTACTACCTCTTCAACGCTGCCGACGGTCGCGGCTTCGTGCTTGTTGCCGGCGACGACGCTATGGGCGAAGTGCTCGCATACAGCACGGAGCACACCCTCGACACGCTCAACGCCAACCCCTGCGTCAGGTTGCTGCTCGAAGGCTACAGGCAAGGCTACCAGGCGCTGAAGGAGGGAACAGTCGTAGCACACGCTCCTGCACGCACCGGCCTGTTCACCAAGACCGTCACACCCCTGCTCAAGAGCAAGTGGGGACAGTCCGAGCCGTACAACGAGCTCTGCGGCTATCCCTACACCGGCTGCGTGGCTACGGCTATGGCGCAGATAATGCGCTACCACCGCTGGCCGGCACAGGGCAAGGGCGAGAACGGCTACAAGGTCGCTGCCTATGACGACGACGTGTACGTCGACTTCTCTCAGTCGCACTACGACTGGGCGAACATGCTCGACGACTACCGCTATCCCGTGCAGCCCACGAAGGAGCAGCGAGCAGCTGTGGCGCTGCTCATGAGAGACTTCGGCGTGGCATCGTTCATGCAGTACACCCCCGCACTCAGCGGCACACAGGGCGTGAACGCATACAACGCGCTGCAGAAGCACTTCGACTACACCGCGGCTTACGTGACGAAGGCCATGGAGGGCGCAACACGCTTCTCCGAGATACTGCGCGAGGAACTGCTAAACGGCTGCCCCGTCTACCTGGAGGGCCGCCCTGCAGGCTCAAGCTCAGGCCACGCCTGGGTTACCGACGGCTTCGACGAGAACGGACTCTTCCACATGAACTTCGGATGGGACGGCGGAGGCGACGCCTACTTCTCGCTCACCAACCTCAGCCTGCAGGAGACGGGCGACGAGTTCGGCAACAAGCCCCTCGCGTTCAACCGAGCCATCACCGCCATACTCGCCCACCCGAACAACGGCAAGTATCCCGCAATAGACCCCGGACTGCTTGAGAACATGCCGCAGCTGATGTTCAACGAGGGCGGCACGTTCACGATGAAGGATGCCGCAGACAAGGCGTTCGACGCACACAAGGAGCAGACCATAGAGATGACCTCGTTCGTGAACAAGGGCAAGGCGTTCAAGGGCGACGTGGGCGTGGCTATATACGACGCTGAGGGCAACTTCAAGAGCGTGGCTTACTCGGACGACCACGCCACAGGCGGATTTACGCAGCGCATCTTCGGCGACTACGGTGGCAGCATGGGCACCGACAACCTCATGGTGCACACACTCTCTACAAAGGTTAGCTTCGACGGACTTGCAAACGGCTACTACCGCCTCGTGCCCGTATGCGCAGCTATGGGCGAAGACGGAACATGGGGCGACTTCCTGCGCATGAAGAAGGCACCGACAATCGAAGTGGAGCTCACCGACGGCAAGGGACGCATCTCCGAGATCTGCTCTGCGGAGAATGTCGTCTTCCAGCTTATGAACCAGCCACGCCTCTCTGCCAACGCGGAGCAGGGCGAAAGCATATACGCCTACTTCAACGTGAAGAACCTCAACGGCGTGCCACGCGACTGCTATCTGCGCGTGCAGCTGCTCGACGAGGCTAAGCAGGTGGTGCTGAACACACGTGTCGACCAGCTGACAGAGATTGAGGGCTTCACCGAGATGGAGATACCCGTTAAACTCTCGATACCCACCGACCTCGCCCCGGCACGCTACGAGGTGAAGCTCGAGGCGACACGCGACCAGGAGGAGACCGACTCCTACCCTATCAACAACATACACGACAAGGATGCAGCTTACATCGAAGTAGTGAAGGCTGAGGAGAAACCGCTCATGGCAAAGGTGGAGGTGTTCTTCAGCGACAACTCGGAGCAGAAGGTAGAGTCGGGCGTACTCGATATGTCGCAGACCGCACTGTTCAAGATCGGCGTTCTGCTGCGCACCAACGAGAAACTCTCGTACGAGGGTCACGTGAAGATGATGTGCGAGGACGTGGAGCTCTGCGAGACGGTGGCTGTCAACGGCATCGACGACGACGTAACCGTGTCTTCTGCCTTCGACATTCCGCTCTACAGCTACTGGCTGCGCAAGAACAGTGTGCCGTTCGAGGACGGACATATATATAAGGTGATGATGATGGGCGCGAAGAACGGCGAAGACATGGAGCTGAAGGTGGCAGACGCACCGGCAACATACATCAAGCGCGAGGGCGACCTGCTCACGCTCACCAACGACATACCAACCGGCATTGAGTCGGCTGCGGCTTCTACCGTAAGCGTGAAGCGCGAGGGCTCGCAGATTGTTGTCACCGGCGAAGGCATCAAGAGCGCAAGCCTCTACAACGTGAGCGGCGAGCTGATCACCACCTCACCATCACACCACCTCACCATCTCAACATCACACCTCGCCCCCGGCGTGTACGTGCTGCGCATAGAAACAGGCAAGCAGACACACGTCTACAAATTCATTCTCTAAGATTATTGCAAATCAAATAGCTCTTAATGCTAATCATAGGAGGCTACGGCATTCGTGCCGTAGCCTTTTTATATATATGTATCAAAATATTTTACGCAAATAATTCTACGTTTTTCCTTTTCGTGTTGTTTTATTTCATATATTTGCAAAATCTATCGGCAACGACCAACCACTAATATCCATTATCAACCTAATAAATAAAACGTTATGAACAACATCCCCTCAGTATTTTGGCTGATCCCAATAGCCAGTGTTGTAGCATTGGGAATGGCATGGTTCTTCTTCCGTTCGATGATGAAGGAGGACGAAGGAACAGACCGAATGAAAGAGATTGCCGAGCATGTACGCAAAGGCGCAATGGCTTACCTCAAGCAGCAATATAAGGTTGTGACAATGGTGTTCGTAGTGCTCGCCATTGTCTTCTCGTTCATGGCTTACGTGCTGAAGGTGCAGAACCCGTGGGTGCCGTTCGCTTTCCTCACCGGCGGTCTGTTCTCCGGCTTGGCAGGCTTCTTCGGCATGAAGACCGCCACCTACGCTTCCGCACGCACTGCCAACGGCGCACGCACCGGACTCGACAAGGGCTTGAAGATAGCCTTCCGTAGCGGTGCGGTGATGGGACTCGTCGTCGTGGGTCTCGGACTGCTCGACATCGCCATCTGGTTCGTCGCTCTCAACGCCTTCTACGACGGAGAGGCTACTGCCCTCGTCACCATCACCACCACTATGCTCACCTTCGGCATGGGCGCTTCGACGCAAGCTCTCTTCGCTCGCGTAGGCGGTGGCATATACACAAAGGCTGCCGACGTGGGAGCCGACCTCGTGGGTAAGGTAGAGGCTAACATACCCGAGGACGACCCACGCAACCCTGCCACCATCGCCGACAACGTGGGCGACAACGTGGGCGACGTGGCTGGCATGGGTGCCGACCTCTACGAGAGCTACTGTGGCTCGATACTCTCAACGGCTGCCCTCGGCGCAACGGCGTTCGCCATGAACGCAGACATGCAGCTGCGTGCCGTCATCGCACCAATGGTGATTGCGGCTATCGGCATCTTCCTCTCGCTCATCGGCATCTTCCTCGTGCGCACCAAGGAGGGCGCAACGATGAAGGAACTGCTCCACTCGCTCGGCATCGGCACCAACGTCAGCGCAGCACTCATCGCCGTTGCCACCTTTATCATATTATATATGCTCGGCATCGAGAACTGGCTCGGTCTATCGTTCTCCGTAATCAGTGGCTTAGTGGCAGGTGTGGTCATCGGTCAAGCCACCGAATACTACACATCGCACAGCTACGCACCGACGCAGAAGATTGCGGAGGCTTCGCAGACTGGCCCTGCAACGGTTATCATAAAAGGTATCGGAACGGGCATGATATCGACGATGATACCCGTCGTGACCATCTCCGTAGCCATAATGCTCAGCTATCTCTGCGCCAACGGTTTCGACATGTCGCTCTCAGCGAAGTCGATCAGCACCGGTCTTTACGGCATCGGCATCGCTGCCGTAGGTATGCTCTCTACGCTCGGCATCACTCTCGCCACCGATGCCTATGGACCAATCGCCGACAACGCCGGCGGCAATGCAGAGATGAGCGGACTGGGCAAGGAGATACGCGAACGCACAGATGCGCTCGACGCCTTAGGCAACACCACCGCAGCTACGGGCAAGGGCTTCGCTATCGGCTCGGCTGCACTCACGGCTTTAGCCCTCCTCGCCTCTTACATTGAGGAGATAAAAATAGCCATGGTACGCGCCGTGGATAACGGCAAGCAATACTTTGACGCAGCCGGCAACCTCTTCGACCCGACCAACGCCACAACTATCGACTTCATCGAGTTCTTCCAGGTGAACCTCATCAATCCGAAGGTGCTCGTAGGAGCATTCCTCGGAGCCATGGCTGCCTTCCTGTTCTGCGGACTAACGATGGACGCAGTAGGACGTGCTGCTGAGTCGATGGTGCAGGAAGTGCGCCGTCAGTTCCGCGAGATAAAGGGCATACTCGAAGGCAAAGCGACACCCGACTACGGCCGTTGCGTGGAGATAAGCACACGCAGCGCACAGCGCGAGATGCTCATCCCGTCGCTGCTCGCCATCATCATACCTATCGTCGTAGGCTTGGTGCTCGGCGTGGCTGGCGTACTCGGTCTGCTCACAGGCGGCTTGGCAGCAGGCTTCACCCTCGCCGTGTTCATGTCCAACTCTGGCGGAGCGTGGGACAACGCGAAGAAGATGATAGAGGAAGGCCACTTCGAAGGTAAGGGCAGCGAAAACCACAAAGCGACTATCGTGGGCGACACCGTGGGCGACCCGTTCAAGGACACCTCAGGACCTTCGCTGAACATCCTCATCAAGCTCATGTCGATGGTGAGCATCGTGATGGCTGGTCTGACTATCGCCTTCCTGTAACACCATCTTACCACCTCAACAACCAGCCCGAAGCCCCATAGAACTGGGACTTCGGGCTTTTCTTTTCCCCCAACAGCAAGTCCACACAACCGAAAATACTATGCATTTTAGCAAAGTAAAAGCATTCGTTTTATGCATTTTACCGAAATAGAAACACCCATTTTATGAATTTTACCGAAATAGAAACACCCATTTTATGCATTTTACCGAAATAAAGACAGCGTAAAATGCTATAAATCAATTAAATTATGTATATTTGCAGCACAATCTATAAATCGATTATAAAAAGCTGTACATATGATAGAAGAGAAAACCATAATACAGGTATTGGCTGAGCAAAAGGAATATGTTGAAGGCTATCATCCCGAGAAGTGGGTGAAGCGCCGCGAAGAACAGCTATTCGAGTTTGACAGTCCACTTGCCCAAGTGGTTATCGGAGTAAGACGAAGCGGAAAATCTACGCTTTGCCACAAGATACTGTTGGAGCACAACGTAAAGTATGGCTACGCCAACTTCGACGACGACCGCTTGGCTAATATGCAAGTGGAGGACTTGAACACGGTACTCTCGTGCATCTATCAGATATATGGTGTTGACATAAAATATATATTCCTCGACGAAATACAAGATGTAGACGGCTGGCATCTGTTTGTAAACCGACTACTTCGCACCAATCTGCACGTTGTTGTTACGGGTAGCAACGCAAAACTCTTGAGCGGCGAATTGGCGACGCATCTCACTGGCAGATACAACGAAATACACCTCTTCCCTTTCTCGTTCCGCGAATACTGCGAATACCATAATATACAGACAAACGGCTTGACTACTAAAGTGGAGGCAGAGACGAAGCGTGCCTTCATGGAGTATATAACGAATGGCGGTTTTCCCGAATTACAGAACATACGCAACAAACGCGGATATGTACAGAGTCTTCTGGAGGCTATTGTGACGAAAGACATACAGCAGCGTTTCAAGATACGCAATGTGGACGTGCTACGGAAGATAGCCAATCATCTGATAAACAACGTCTGCCAGGAAGTAAACTATGGTAATATTGCAGTACTTCTGGGAACAACAGACCAGACGGTGAAAAAATATGTCGACTACCTACGACAGGCATTCCTTATACAGCTACTCTGCAAACACTCGTTCAAGAGTAAGGAAAGGATAAGAAACGCAAAAGCATACATCGTCGACCCGGGACTTCAGAACAACAGAGAGAACTCGTTTGCAGCCGAGAACATCGGTTGGCGATTGGAAAACGTAGTATATACAGAACTACTACGCAGATGCAGCAACGACTTCCTCGACATATACTACTATAAAGCCTCTCCACGATCCAAAGAGGTTGACTTCGTAGTATGCAATCAGGACAAAGCAGTGGAGCTTATTCAGGTGGCATACGACATAGACAGCGATAAGACATTCAATAGAGAGACAAGTTCGCTCGTGAAAGCCTCAAAAGCATTGCATTGCGATAACCTTACGCTTATAGCATTCACACAGACACGAAACGTAGAGATTGACAGCAAACAAATAAGGATTGTATCAGCTATCAATTGGCTGTTGAACATTTGACAATTAATAAAACAACACTTTTAACAATGATAGAAAGCATAATAATAGCAATAGTAGCAGCCATCATAATTGGCGTAGTGGTGTACTCTTACAGCAAGAGAATATCGGAGCTGAAAGACATGCACAACCAACAAACAGAAGAACTGAAAGAGGCGCACAGCAAGCAAATTGCCGAACTGAAAGAGGCGCACGAGGCGCAGCTCAAACAGGCAAAGGAGACGCACGAGGCGCAGCTCAAACAGGTAAAGGAGGCGCAGGAGAAGCAGCTACAGCAGGCAAAGGAGGCGCAGGAGAAGCAGATAGAAGCACTCCGCGAGATGAACCGCGAGCAGATGCAGAGCCAGATGAAGCTCATCCGCGAGCAGATGCAGACCACATCGGAGGAAATTCTGAAGCGACGTCAGGAGGAGCTGGGCGAACGCAACAAGGAGCAGGTGTCGAAGATAATCGATCCGCTGACACAGAGTCTGAAGAGTATGAAGGAGGCTTTCGACAAGTCGAAGGAGCAGCAGAGCGAAGCACTCACACGCCTTGATGCCACGATAAAGGTGAACATGGAGAAGAGCGCAGCCTTAGGCGAGACTGCTGACCGACTGACACGGGCGCTGACGGGCGAGGTGAAGGTGCAGGGCAACTTCGGCGAGCTGAAGCTGAAGCAGCTGCTTGAAGACCTCGAGCTGAAGGAGGGCGAGCAGTTTGACACGCAGGAAACGCTGCGCGACAAGGCGGGCAAGCAGGCAAAGGGCGACGACGGTCGTGGACTCGTGCCCGACTTCATCCTCCACTTCCCGAACAACCGCCACGTGGTGGTCGACTCGAAGATGTCGCTCACCGACTACGAGCGATACATGAACGCCGAGGACGGCACACCTGAGAAGTCGGAATACCTGAAGGCACACGTGGCAAGCGTGCGTGCGCAGGTGAAGCGACTGGCACGCAAGGAGTACACGAAATATCTGCCCGACGGATACAACCGCCTCAACTTCGCCATCATGTACGTGCCTATAGAGGGCGCATTGAACCTTGCGCTGCTCAACGACAGCACGCTCTGGCGCGAGGCTTACGACGAGGGCGTGATGATTCTCGGTCCGCAGACCATGTACATGAACCTGCGTGTATTAGAGATGATGTGGACGCAGGTGCGACAGCTGAGCAATCAGCAGGCGATGATGGACGCAGCGAACGTCGTTGTGGAGCGCGTGCAGGACTTCGGTATGCGCTTCATCGACGTGGAAACGAGCATGAACAACACAATGGAGAAGATGACGAAGCTGAAGGTGTCGACAGCGGAAAGCGGCAGAAGCATCATCACCGCTGCAAAAAGTCTGCTGAAAGCCGGAGCGAAGGAGAACAAGAAGAAGAAGTCGCTCGACGAAATGGACAACACTGTGTTCATCGAAAGCAACGAATAAAAAAAGTCCTCGAAAGTTGGTTGCAACCAACTTTCGAGGACTTTTTTTATAATTGAGAGTTGAGAATTTAGAGCGCGTCGATTACGCTGCAGATATCACCGAAGATGCGTGGCAACTCGCCGAGTCCGTTGATGTGGTGGTGAATGCCTTCAGCCTTGTACCACTCGATGAGCGGAGCAGTCTGGTTGTGATAAACGTCGAGGCGTTTCTTTATTGTCTCTGCGTTGTCGTCAGAGCGACCACTCTCCTGACCGCGCTTCACGAGACGAGTCATCAGCTCGTCCTCCGGCACGTCGAGCTCAATCATGGCAGCCACCTTGTGTCCGCGCTCTGCGAGCATCTTCTTCAGGGCCTCAGCCTGCGGGATAGTACGTGGGAAGCCGTCGAAGATTACGCCCTTGTGCTCCTTGCCGAAGCTATCATACACACTTGCGAGGATGTTGATCATCAACTCGTCGGGGATGAGCTGTCCGTTGTCAATGAAGCCCTTGGCTGTCTTGCCAAGTTCTGTTCCGTTCTTAATCTCGCTACGGAGAACGTCGCCTGTAGAGATATGGTTGAAGCCATACTTCTCAATCATCAGGTCGCTCTGAGTGCCCTTGCCTGAACCAGGAGCACCGAAAATTACGATGTTTTTCATCTGAATTCTTTATTATGTAATGTTATTTGTTGACTTATTTTTAGAAATTCAAAATTCACAACTCCTACTCCACCAATGTGTAGATGTCGCGCAGGTTGCGTGCCTGCTGGTCGTAGTCGAGTCCGTAGCCGAGGATGAAGTCGTTAGGTATCTCAATGGCTACATACTCTATATCGAGCGGCACCTTCAAGCACTCCGGTTTCAGCAGCAGTGTGCAAATATGTACCGACTCCGGCTCTTTCTCTTTCAGCTGATTGAGCAGCGTCTGCATGGTGAGTCCCGACTCGATGATGTCCTCAACGATGATTACCGTTCTGCCCTTTATCTCCTCGCTCAAGCCGATGAGCTGCTTCACATTGCCTGTAGACGCAGTGCCCTCGTACGACGACATCTTGACGAACGATATCTCGCACGGCACATTAATCATACGCATGAGGTCGGCAGCGAACACGAACGAGCCGTTGAGCATGGCGAGCAACAACGGGTTCTTGTCTGCCATGTCCTTGTTGATACGATCGGCTACTACCTTTACTTTCTTAAGAATCTCTGCTTCAGGGATTGATACCTTGAAGGTCTTGTCCTTTATTTTTATCACGCTCATAGGGTACAATATTTATAATTAGGTGCAAAGTTACTGAAAGTCTTGCACATAAAAAAACTGCAAGCATATTTTTTTGTATTGTCTTCGGTTTGCAGTAACTTTAAATAAGTTACGCTGCACCTCAACAATAAAAATATGCGAGCATAGAATTGTAATTCTTATCTTCACAATTCTTGTATATGTCTTCGGTTTGCAGTAACTTTGCACGCATGAAACAAAATCAAGCATCTTTGAGCAGCAAGCAGTATGCTGTGCCGTTCATCCTCATCACCTCACTCTTCTTCATGTGGGGTTTCGCACGCGCTATCCTCGACGTGCTCAACAAGCATTTCCAGAATGCGCTCGACATCAGTATCACACAGTCGGCTCTCATACAGGTGACCACCTATCTGGGTTACTTCCTCATGGCAATCCCCGCTGGACTGTTCATTAACCGCCAGGGCTACCGCCGTGGCGTGGTAAGCGGACTCCTCCTGTTCGGACTGGGCTCATTGGCGTTCATCCCCTGCTCGATGTTGGGCACGTTCTACGCCTATCTTGTGGCACTGTTCATCATCGGTTGCGGACTGGTGTTCCTTGAGACATCTGCCAACCCATATGTTACAGAGCTTGGACCCAAGGAGACAGCCACATCACGACTCAACTTCTCGCAGTCGTTCAACGGCGTAGGCTCCATGTTCGCCACACTCGTTGTGGGCAGCTTCCTCTTTCAGGGTGCCGACGGCAGCGCAGGCGGCGACGCCGTGATACCTTACACCATCATGGGCGCGTTCGTGCTGCTCATAGCCGTGGTCTTCGCACGCGTACAACTGCCTGAGATAGTGCACGAGAACGACGGCGACACCAAGCAGGGCGCGCACAACCTGAAGATGCTCTTCCGCAACCGCTGGTTCGTGTTCGGACTGCTCGCACTGCTTGCCTACGAGGTGGCAGAGATATCCATCAACTCCTACTTCATCAACTTCGTGACGGGCCAGAACTGGATGAAGGCAGCCACAGGCTCTACTATCCTCACCATCGGCTTGGGCGTATTCATGCTGGCACGCTTCATCGGCGCGGCTGTGATGAGCAACATCGCTGCCGAGAAGTATCTCGCCGTATGCGCTCTCGGCACCGTGATCTGCATCGCCGTTCTGCTGCTCGACCTCGGTCGCGACATATCGGTGCTGGCACTCATAGCCAACTACTTCTTCGAGGCTATCATGTTCCCCACAATCTTCGCCATGACCTTGCGCGGACTCGGCGGACTCACCAAGAGTGCTTCGTCGATACTGATGATGACACCGGTAGGCGGTTGCGGATTTCTCTTGATGGGCATCATCGCCGACTCTACCGACAACTTCACGCTGCCGTTCTTCATACCGCTCGCAGGCTTCGCATTCGTGCTCGTGTATGCGCTGCGATATATAGCTAAGAAATAACAAAACGGAGGCCAAGCGGTCTCCGTTTTTGTTTTCTATCATCTATCACAAACAAAGAATATCTGCAAAAAATGCCGTAATTTGCGATATTTCACGTAACTTTTGATAAGTTACGATGCGTCTCGACAAAAAAACCTGCAAGCAGTTTTTTTATGTGCAAGACTTTCAGTAACTTTGCAAGTTGTCAATCGATTGATTGATTGATAGTTGTCCTTTTATTCATCAATAAAGCATAAATACAGACAATGGCAGAATCTAATTTCGTAGACTATGTAAAGATATATTGTCGCTCGGGCAAGGGCGGCAGAGGCTCCATGCACCTCCGACACGTGAAGTACAACCCGAACGGCGGACCCGACGGTGGCGACGGCGGTCACGGCGGTAGCATCTACCTGCGTGGCAACCACAACTACTGGACACTGCTCCACCTGAAGTTTCAGCGCCACGTCTTCGCTGAGCACGGCGGCAACGGCGGTCGCGACAAGTGTCACGGCAAAGACGGCAAGGACATATACATCGACGTGCCCTGCGGTACGGTGGTGTACAACGCCGAGACGGGTAAGTACGTGTGCGACGTGATGCACGACGGACAGGAGGTGCTGCTGCTCAAGGGCGGCAGAGGCGGACTCGGCAACTTCCAGTTCCGCTCAGCTACCAACCAGTGTCCGCGCTACGCACAGCCGGGCGAACCGATGGAGGAGATGACAATCATTCTCGAGCTGAAGCTGCTCGCCGACGTAGGTCTGGTGGGTCTGCCCAACGCAGGCAAGTCGACATTGCTCTCAGCCGTGTCGAGCGCACGCCCGAAGATTGCCAACTACCCGTTCACCACGCTCGAACCGTCGCTCGGCATCGTCGACTACCGCGACCACAAGTCGTTCGTCATGGCAGACATACCGGGCATCATCGAGGGAGCGAGCGAAGGCAAGGGACTCGGTCTGCGCTTCCTGCGCCACATCGAGCGCAACTCGTTGCTGCTCTTCATGGTGCCGGGCGACACCGACGACATCAAACGCGAGTACGAACTGCTGAAGAACGAGCTTGAGAAGTTCAACCCGGAGATGCTCGACAAGCACCGCGTGCTCGCCGTGACGAAGTGCGACCTGCTCGACGAGGAGCTCATGGACATGCTGCGCGAGACGCTGCCCGACGACCTCCCCGTGGTATTCATCTCTTCTGTCAGCGGTTTAGGCTTACAGGAGCTGAAGGACACCCTGTGGAAGGAACTCAACTCGGAGAGCAACAAGCTGCAGACCATCACCGCCGAGGACACCCTCGTACACCGCGACAAGGATATGACACGCTTCATGGCTGAGCTGGAAGCAGAGGGCGAGGACGAGATTATCTACGTCGACGACGACGACATCGAGTACGTTGACGACGTGGAAGACCTCGACGACTTTGAATACGAAGAGGAGGCAGACAATGAGTAACTCTGCGCTGCGCCTTACATATTATAATATAGCCGATGGCGTGTGTGCATTCTCTACCACACGCCACGGCGGAACCAGCGAGGGCAACCACGCCTCGCTGAACATCAACCCCTACTGTGGCGACAAGCCCGAACACGTGGCTGCCAACCGCAACCTTTTAGCTGCGGAACTCGGCATCAGCCCCGACCACATCATACTGCCCCACCAGACTCACGGCACGGAGACACGCATCATCGGCGAGGAGTTCTGCGCCCTGCCCGAACGCATACGCCAGATGCTGCTCGAAGGTGTCGACGCGCTGCTCACCAACGTGGAGGGCGTGTGCATCGGAGTGTCGACAGCCGACTGCATACCAGTGCTGCTCTACGACGAGGAACACCGCGCTACGGCAGCCATACACGCCGGATGGCGCGGCACACAGGCACGCATCGTGAGCAAGGCGATTGCTGACATGAGCGTGACTTACAAGACCGACGCGAAGAAGCTGAAGGCGGTTATCGGTCCGGGCATTTCGCAGAAGAACTTCGAGGTGGGCGACGAGGTGTACGCCGCCTTTGAAGCTGCAGGCTTCGACATGACAACACTCGCAAAGCAGGAGATAAAGCGCAACGCAGATGCCACCGACCCCTCCAAATTGTTTGAGAAGAAGTGGCACATCGACCTAATACTCGCTAACCGACAGCTGCTCGAAATTGCAGGTGTGGCTCCAGAGAACATCAACGAAAGCAACATCTGCACGTACGACAACGTAGACAACTACTTCTCGGCACGCCGCCTTGGCACCGAGTCGGGACGCATCTACTCAGGCATCATACTATAAACCAAAAAACTATAATGCGAATAAAGAAATTACTATTAGCCATAGCCACACTCACACTCGTGTCGGCAACCCCCGTAAAAAAACAGTTCACCGCTGCCGAACAGCAGCAGATAAGCATATCCACACCCGGACTCTTCAGTCGTTCCAACGCCTTCAACATCGACCTCGATGCACTGAAGCCGAACGAATACTCCTTCCCACTGCCCGTGGGCAAGGCGACGCTGCGCAAGAACAACGTAGTGGAGATAACCACCAAGGACGGCGATGCAGTGAAGGCAATGTTCGAAGGCACGGTACGTGTCTCGCGCAAGTTCCCCGACATGGGCTACACCATCGTGATACGCCACCGCAACGGACTCGAGACCGTCTACGCCAACAACGCCGAGAACGTGGTAGAGGTGGGACAACACGTGCGTGCCGGACAGACCATCGCCATCGTCGGACAACGCGGTGGCAAGTTCTACTGCGACTTCTCTATCATGATCGACGGCAAACGCATCAACCCCACCGCCGTTGTGGGCATCGGCAGTCACCGACTCCACCGCCACACACTGCTCTGCGAGAAGCAGTACAACTACATAAACGTGTCGACCATCGGCGAGAAGGTCGACTTCGACGATAGCAAGAACTTCACCACCGAGGACGTCTTCACCAAACAGTCGACCTACAAGTGGAACCTCGAAGAGATGAAGAAGGGCACATGGGCATACCCACTGCCTGGCGCAAAGGTAATAAGCCCATACGGAGGCAAACGCCGACACAGCGGAGTTGACCTGAAGACGAAGCCGAAGGACGAAATAGTGGCAGCCTTCGACGGCGTAGTGACACGCTCAGCAACCCACTACGGCTACGGTCTGTGCATCGTTATCAAGCACGCCAACGGACTCGAAACGCTCTACTCGCACCAGTCGAAGAACCTCGTGAAGGTGGGCGACAAGGTGAAAGCCGGACAGGTTATCGGTCTGACCGGACGCACCGGACGCGCCACAACCGAACACCTGCACTTTGAAACAATATTCAAAGGACGCCGCTTCAACCCCAACCTCATCTTCGAACACAAGTCGCGCGGACTGCAGAAGGCCACACTCACACTCACCAAGAACGGCGGTATAACGCAGAAGCGCAACTAAAAAAACAGGCAGACAAACCCATCAGCACATCTGCCAAAAACAACCCTCAAATTGCCACGGCGTGGCAACATTGTTTGCTTAGCATGTACAACGACATTGCCGCAGCAGGCAAACAACCTTGCCACGCCGCGGTAATTTGAGGGATGTAAAACTGCTGTAAAACGAAAATCTCGAACACACCATTTTTAGTTATAGGATGTTAAAACAAGAAGTTTTTTCATCAAACATTTGGTGGTTACAAAAAAATGCTATACCTTTGCACTCGCTTTCAAGAACAAAGCAATTGTGAAGCAAGGGCGTTTAGCTCAGCTGGTTTAGAGCATCTGCCTTACAAGCAGAGGGTCGGCGGTTCGAATCCGTCAACGCCCACACAAAGCGAACAAGTTTTATAACTTGTTCGCTTTTTTGTTTACCTACTGCGCATTAACACCACAAATCACATTATTTCACAAAAAAACTACACACAAATAAAAACTTATTTGTAATTTTGCACCCGTAATTACACATATTATATATAATAGCAATTATGAAACTTGATTTGCTGACAGCCATCTCGCCGATTGACGGCCGTTATCGTGGCAAGACCGAACGCCTTGCCGACTACTTCTCTGAGTATGCACTGATACGCTACCGCGTACGTGTGGAAATCGAATACTTCATCACGCTCTGCGAGTTGCCATTGCCGCAGCTTGCTTCGTTCGACCATCAGCTCTTCGAGCGTTTGCGCGACATCTACCGCAACTTTGGCGAAGAAGAAGCCCAGCGCGTGAAGGACATCGAGAAAGTGACTAACCACGACGTGAAGGCTGTAGAGTACTTCATAAAGGAGGAGTTCGACCGTATCGGCGGACTCGACGCTTACAAGGAGTTCATCCACTTCGGACTCACCTCACAGGATATCAACAACACATCAGTGCCCCTCTCTATAAAGGAGGCGTTGGAGCAGTTCTACTATCCGCTCTGCGAGGAGCTCATCGCACAGCTCCGCGAGTACGCAGAGGAGTGGGCAGCAGTGCCAATGCTCGCCAAGACCCACGGACAGCCAGCATCGCCCACACGCTTGGGCAAGGAGGTGATGGTGTTCGTATATCGCCTGGAGGAGCAGCTGCGCCAGCTGAAGGAGTGCCGCCTCACCGCCAAGTTCGGTGGAGCCACCGGCAACTACAACGCCCACCACGTAGCCTACCCCGAGTACGACTGGAAGGCGTTCGGCAACCGCTTCGTGAGCGAGAAGCTCGGTCTGGAGCGCGAGCAGTTCACTACACAGATCTCCAACTACGACTGCCTCGGCTCGGTGTTCGACGCAATGCGCCGCATCAACACAATCATCATCGACCTCGACCGCGACTTCTGGATGTACATCTCAATGGAGTACTTCAAGCAGAAGATTAAGGCAGGCGAAGTAGGCTCATCGGCAATGCCACACAAGGTGAACCCGATCGACTTCGAGAACTCGGAGGGCAACCTCGGCATGGCAAACGCCGTGCTGCAGTTCCTCGCACAGAAGCTCCCCGTGAGCCGTCTGCAGCGCGACCTCACCGACTCTACCGTGCTGCGCAACGTGGGCGTACCGTTCGGCCACGGCGTAATCGCAATAGAGAGCACACTCAAGGGCCTGCGCAAGCTCATCCTCAACGAGGAGAAGCTGCAGGAAGACCTCAACAACACATGGGCAGTAGTGGCAGAGGCTATACAGACAATACTTCGCCGCGAGGCTTATCCGCATCCGTACGAGGCACTGAAAGCACTCACACGCACCAACAAGCACATGACCGAGGAGACCATCCACGAGTTCATACAGACACTCAACGTGAGCGACGCTGTGAAGGCGGAATTGATGGCTATCACACCAATGAACTACACAGGCATTTAAATTCCCTCGATATAATTCGACAATAGCCGTGAGGCTATATACATAAACAATAAAACCACAAGCAATTATGGATTCAGAAAACGTAAAGAATCAGGAACAGAACACAGCGGATCAGACTACTGGCAATAGCGAGAGCTACGGCCGTGCCGCAGGAAACTATCAGAAAGAGTATCGCAGCGTGACGGGACGTCGCCCGCGTATTCACACACAGCACTCGGCTTCAGCCTCATCACAGAGCGAAGACGGCGGCTTCCGTCCGGAAGGCTTCGGCTCAAGCCTCGGCTCTCAGCAGCAGGGCGGCTACCAACCACGCCAGGGTGGCTATCAGCCACGTCAGCAGGGCGGTTACAACCGCGGCGGCTATCAGCAGCGTCCTCAGGGCGGCTATCGTCCACGCTACAACCAGGACGGCGAACAGCAGCAGGGCGGATACCAGCCGCGTCAGCAGGGCTATCGCCCACGCTACAACCAGGACGGCGAACAGCAGCAGGGCGGATACCAGCCACGTCAGCAGGGCTATCGCCCACGCTACAACCAGGACGGCGAACAGCAGCAGGGCGGATATCAGCCACGCCAGCAAGGCGGCTATCAGCAGCGCGGCGGCTACGGTCAGCGTCAGCAGGGCGGATATCAGCAGCGCGGCGGCTACGGTCAGCAGGGCGGATATCAGCAGCGCGGTGGCTACGGTCAGCAGGGCGGCTATCAGCAGCGCGGCGGTTACAACCGCGGCGGCTACGGACAGCAGGGCGGCTACAACCAGGGTGGCTACCAGCAGCGTCAGCGCACACCGGGCTACGACCCCAACGCTAAGTACAGCATGAAAAAGCGCATTGAGTACAAGGAGGAGAACTACGATCCGAACGAACCGCTTCGTCTGAACAAGTTCCTCGCCAACGCAGGTATCTGCTCGCGCCGTGAGGCAGACGAGTTCATCCAGGCAGGCGTGGTGACCGTGAACGGAGAGGTAGTGACCGAGCTCGGCACCAAGATCAAGCGCACAGACGAGATAAAATTCCACGACCAGCCCGTAACACTCGAGAAGAAGGTGTACGTGCTGCTCAACAAACCAAAGGACTGCGTGACAACAAGCGACGACCCACAGCAGCGTAAGACCGTGATGGACCTCGTGAAGAACGTGTGCCCGGAGCGCATCTACCCCGTAGGCAGACTCGACCGCAACACAACCGGCGTGCTCCTGCTCACCAACGACGGCGACCTCGCTTCTAAACTCACACACCCGAAGTTCCTGAAGAAGAAGGTGTACCACGTATTCCTCGACAAGAACGTAACAGCTCACGACATGCAGCAGATTGCTGAGGGCATCGAGCTGGAGGACGGCGAGATACATGCAGACGCTATCGAGTACGCAAGCGACACCGACAAGAGCCAGGTAGGCATCGAGATCCACAGCGGCAAGAACCGCATCGTGCGTCGCATCTTCGAGCACCTCGGCTACCGCGTCGTTAAGCTCGACCGCGTACAGTTCGCAGGACTCACCAAGAAGAACCTCCGCCGCGGCGACTGGCGCTTCCTCACAGAGAAGGAAGTGGAGATGCTGCGCATGGGAGCATTCGAGTAAAACATAAACAGGTTGAGATGGTGAGGTGTTGAGATGTTGACATCGCACCATTTCAACTTTCCAATTTAAACAATATAATGGAAAGAACAAAAGTTATTGACGCTCTCCGTAGCACCGCCTTCGGAAGCCAAATCAACGTAAAGGGTTGGGTGCGCACTCACCGCAGTTCGAAGGCTGTAGACTTCATCGCGCTCAACGACGGTTCTACTATCAAGAACATACAGATCGTGGTAGACCCCACCAAGTTCGACGCCGAGATGCTGAAGCAGATCACCACCGGTGCCTGCATCAGTGCCGTAGGTACGCTCGTAGAGAGCCAGGGTGCAGGTCAGACATCCGAGATACAGTGCGAGAGCCTCGAAGTGTACGGACTCTGCGGCAGCGACTACCCGATGCAGAAGAAGGGCCAGTCGTTCGAGTACATGCGCCAGTACGCCCACCTGCGTCTGCGCACCAACACATTCGGTGCCGTGATGCGCATACGCCACAACATGGCTATGGCTATCCACACCTACTTCCACGAGCACGGCTACTTCTACTTCAACACTCCGCTCATCACCGCAAGCGACTGCGAGGGTGCAGGTCAGATGTTCCAGGTTACGACCAAGAACCTCTACAACCTGAAGAAGACCGAGGACGGCAAGATCGACTACTCTGACGACTTCTTCGGCAAGCAGACATCGCTCACCGTGTCAGGACAGCTCGAGGGCGAGCTCGGAGCCACAGCGCTCGGAGCCATCTACACCTTCGGTCCGACATTCCGCGCAGAGAACTCGAACACTCCGCGCCACTTGGCTGAGTTCTGGATGGTAGAACCGGAAGTGGCATTCCTCGACCTCGCCGGACTGATGGACCTCGAGGAGGACTTCATCAAGTACTGCATCCGTTGGGCACTCACCCACTGCAAGGACGACATCGAGTTCCTCAACAAGATGATTGACAAGAGCCTCATCGCACGTCTTGAGGGCGTGCTCAACTCCGAGTTCGTTCGTCTGCCTTACACCGAGGGTATCCGCATCCTGCAGGAGGCTATACAGAACGGCAAGAAGTTCGAGTTCCCATGCGAATGGGGCGACGACCTCGCTTCGGAGCACGAGCGCTACCTCGTTGAGGAGCACTTCAAGAAGCCGGTCATTATGACCAACTATCCGAAGGCTATCAAGGCGTTCTACATGAAGATAGACGCAGAGGAGAGCGGCTTCGGCGGCAAGAGCGGTCAGACCGTTCAGGGCACCGACGTACTCTTCCCGCAGATCGGCGAGATCATCGGTGGCTCGGTTCGTGAGGAGAGCTACGACAAGCTGATGAACGAGATTGAGGAGCGCAACATCCCGATGAAGGATATGACATGGTACCTCGACACACGCAAGTACGGCTCATGTCCGCACGCAGGCTTCGGCCTCGGCTTCGAGCGTCTCATCCTCTTCGTAACTGGTATGCAGAACATACGCGACGTCATCCCGTTCCCGCGTACTCCGAAGAGCGCAGAGTTCTAAACGACTTTATTAAAGACACACTATAATAATGTGGGTGCAGCAGGCAAACACCTGTTGCACCTTTTTTTCATTTTGTCTGTAGCGATTAAGCATTTACCGATTTTTATGCTTATCTTTGCAGAAAATACACAAATCAGTTTATGACCGATCTTGCAAGCTATTTCCCCATAACCGACCCCACCCTGATATTCTTTGTGGTGATGCTCATCATTCTGTTTGCCCCAATCATCATGGGCAAGCTGCGCATCCCGCATATCATTGGCATGGTGCTCGCCGGAGTAGCCATAGGCAAGTACGGCTTCAACATCCTTGCGCGCGACGACTCGTTTGAACTCTTTGGCAAGGTAGGACTCTACTACATCATGTTCCTCGCCTCACTCGAGATGGATATGGAGGGCGTAAAGCGCAACAAAGGGCGGTTCTTAGGTTTCGGCGTGCTCACGTTCGCCTTTCCGCTCATCCTCACCTACTTCGCCAGCACCAAGCTGCTCGGCTACCCGGTGTTCGCCTCGCTACTGTTAGGATGCCTTATGGCATCTAACACGCTCATCGCCTACCCCATCGTCGGCCGCTACGGTCTGCAACGCAAGCCAAGCGTCACACTATCGGTAGGCTCCTCAATGATTTCGCTACTCATGGCACTCGTGACGCTCACCGCCATCGTCGCCTCGTATGGAGGCGAGACGAGCGTGTGGTTCTGGCTGCTCTTCGTGGGCAAGTTCGTGGGCTACTGCGTAGCCATGTTCCTGCTCATACCGCGCTTCACACGCTGCTTTCTCCGACGTTATAGCGACTCCGTCATGCAGTTCATCTTCGTTATGTCGATGCTCTTTATGAGTGCGGCAGCAAGCGAGGCGGTGGGGTTGGAAGGCATTATCGGCGCGTTCGTGGCTGGCATCATCCTGAACCGCTACATACCGCACGTGTCGCCACTAATGAACCGCATCGAGTTCATCGGCAATGCGCTCTTCATACCCTACTTCCTCATCGGCGTAGGTATGCTCATCAACGTGCGGCTGCTCTTCGAGAGCAGCACCATAATCATCGCCATGCTCGTCATCGCAGGCTTCGGAACGCTCGGCAAAGCCATCGCAGCCTATAGCGCAGCCTCCATATTCCGCCTGCCGAAGTCGTCGGGCAATATGATGTTCGGACTCACCTCGGCACACGCAGCCGGTGCCATCGCCATGCTTATGATCGGTATGCGCGTAGAGCTGGAACCAGGCAAACCACTCGTCACCGACGACATGCTGAACAGCGTGGTGCTGATGATTCTCGTGACGTGCATAATCTCAACAATGATGACCGAGCGTGCGGCGCAACAGATTACGCTGCGCGACCGTGAGATGCCGAGCGACGAGAAGCCAACAGCCGAGGAGAAGATACTCATCCCGCTGAAATACCCCGAATACGCGCAACGCCTCGTCAACATGGCGATGCTCATGCGCAACCCGAAGAACACCACACAACTCGTGGGCTTGAACGTGGTGTACGACGACGACGACATGCAGCGCAACCTGGAACAGGGCAGCCGACTGCTCGAGCGCATGACACAGTATGCTGCATCGGCAGATATGACCATGCAGACGCAGGTGCGCGTGGCAGCGAACATTGCCAACGGCATACGCCACGCCTTCAAGGAGTTCCGCGCTACGGACATCATAATAGGTATGCACATGCACCCAGAAGTGTCGCAGAAGTTCTGGGGCGCGTTCCACCAGAGCCTCTTCAACGGCCTCAACTCGCAGATAATAATGGCTCGTCTCAACCAACCGCTCCCCACGATACGCCGCATAAAGGTGGTAGTACCGTCGAGAGCACAGTTTGAACCTGGCTTCTACCGTTGGCTCGAACGCCTGTCGCGCTTGGCGTGCAACATGGAGTGCCACACGGAGTTCCACGGACGTGGCGACACACTGCCGCTCATAGCCGAATACATCAAGCACCACTACCCCACGATGCGCTGCTCGTTCACCGAGATGGCCCACTGGAACGAGATGCCACGCATAGCGGAGAGCATACAGAAGGACCACCTCTTCGTTGTGGTTACGGCACGAAAGGGTACCGTGTCGTTCAAGAATGCGTTGGAGCATCTGCCCGAAGAGATAAAGCACCACTTCTCTGGCTCGAACATCATGATCATCTTCCCCGACCAGCATGGCGACGCAATGGACGAAATGACCTTCGCTCAGCCGCAGCATACCGAGGATCAGAGTGCATATGAGGCAATCGGAAAGTGGATTAAGAAGAAGTTTTGAATTTTGAATTAAAAGGCTAATCTCAACATAACAACATAACAACCCCTCAACACCATATGATCGACATAAAAGGAATAACCAAGAGCTTCGGCTCGCTGCAAGTGCTCAAAGGCATCGACTTGCATATAGACAAAGGAGAAGTAGTGAGCATTGTCGGCCCGAGCGGTGCCGGCAAGACAACACTGCTGCAGATAATGGGTACACTCGACAAACCCGATAGTGGTGCTATCAGCGTTGACGGCGTCGACGTGATGCGCCTCTCGTCGAACAAGCTGAGCGACTTCCGCAACCAGCACATCGGCTTCGTCTTCCAGTTCCACCAGCTGCTGCCGGAGTTCACCGCCCTCGAGAATATCATGATACCCGCCTACATCGGTGGCAAAGGCACGGCGGAGGCGAAGAAACGCGCCCTCGAACTGCTCGACTTCATGGGACTTGCCGACCGCGCCAACCACAAACCCAACGAACTCTCGGGTGGCGAGAAGCAGCGCGTGGCTGTGGCACGTGCACTGGTGAACAACCCGGCAGTGGTGTTCGCCGACGAACCTTCAGGCTCGCTCGACTCGAAGAACAAGGCAGAGCTGCACCAGCTCTTCTTCGACCTGCGCGACAAGTTCGGACAGACGTTCGTCATCGTCACACACGACGAACACCTCGCCTCTATCACCGACCGCACAATACACATCGTGGACGGACAGATAGAACAACCTTAGGAATGTAATGGTATCCTGACATACTCACGCATAAATAAAACAACAAAACAATATGATAAAACTCGGCGACTACAATAAAATGACCGTCGTGAAGGAGGTGGACTTCGGTATCTACCTTGACGGCGGCGACGAAGGAGAAATACTCATGCCGAAACGCTATGTGCCCGAAGGCACAAAGCCGGGCGATGAACTCAACGTGTTCATCTACCTCGACCAGGACGAGCGACCAGTGGCAACGACAGAGACACCGCTGTGTAAGGTGGGCGACTTCGCCTACCTCGAAGTGTCGTGGGTGAACGAGTACGGCGCATTCCTCAACTGGGGCTTGATGAAGGATCTCTTCTGCCCGTTCCGCGAGCAGAAAAAGCGTATGCAGAAGGGCGAGAGCTACATCGTACATGTACACATCGACCCAGAGAGCTACCGCATCGTGGCATCGGCTAAGGTGGAGAAGTACTTCGCAGAGCGTCACCCGTTCTACAACCACGGGCAGGAGGTAGACCTACTGGTATGGCAGAAGACAGAGATGGGCTTCAAGGTGATCATCGACAACTGCTACCCGGGTCTGGTCTACGAGGGACAGGTGTTCCGCTACCTGCACACCGGCGACCGCGTGAAGGGATACATCGGCACCGTTCGTCCAGACGGAAAGATCGACGTTACGCTGCAACCTACCGGACGACAGCAGACACTCGACTTCGCCGACACGCTGCTGCAATACCTCAAGGAGCACGGCGGCAAGTGCGACCTGGGCGACAAGAGCGACGCAGAAGACATCAAGCGACGCTTCCAGGTGAGCAAGAAGGTGTTCAAGCGTGCCGTGGGCGACCTCTACCGCCAGCGACTCATCAGCATAACACCCGACGGACTGACACTCAACTAACTACTCTTGAAAACTAAAACAAAACACAATGGAGCCGAACAATCTACTAAACTGCATAAAAGCATTCGCTAAACGAATATGCGCAACGCTTCTCGCCGCACTCGCTGTGTCGCTACTGACCACCGGGTGCGGCGACAGAAGCGCACGCGACGCTAACAACAGCGACTCAACACGCATAAACAAACTCAAGCAGATTGACGACTCGGTGATGACCCTTGCACCTTCTGTCAAGCAACTCATCGCCGACGGCATACGCACCGCGCCCGACAGTATGACCGCCTACGAGTACCGCCTGCGCGAAGCACGCTACCTAACGCTTACCGACCGTCCCGAACGCTTTAAAGACAACATCGAGAACATACTGCGCTTCGCCGAACAGCAACAAAAACGGGAACTGAACAACGCAGAGAAGCGACGACTCAACACGCTCATCGCCGGCGCATACAACTGCCGCGCGGCTTACTACCACAACTTCCATCGCAAGCAGCATCAAGCCATACAACTTTACAAGGCAGCTTACTCATTGCTTGCCAACAGCGACTCCGAACACAACATGCCGAAGGTGTGTGCCAACCTTGCCGACGCCTACATACAGGACAACAACATGCCGATGGCAGCGCAATGGTATCGACGTGCACTCTTCCTCGTCGACTCGCTCGCACTGCCCCCGAAGGAGAACGTCACACTCTACATGGGACTGGCGCAGATATACCTCTCGCTGCACGACTTCGACACCGCACTACATTATTATAAAGCTACAGAGGAGCATTTCAACATGATGTCGCCGTCGATGCAGGCTTACTTCCTAAACAACTTCGGCAACTACTACTACTTTAAAAAGAACTACCGACAGGCTCTTGACAAGTTTCTGCGTATGAAGCAGAACCTCGAACGCCATGGTATGCAGAACAATTTCGACATGTACCTGTGCAAGGTGAACCTCGCCGATGTCTATCTCAACCTCGACAGCATCCGCACAGCACAACGCTACCTCGACGAGGTGGAGCCTTATTTCCACAAGCGCGACGACTTCACGGCACTCCACTACTGCAAGACTATACGCATCGGCATAGCCACAAAGACGGGCAACATCGCCACCGCGCAACGCCTGATTGCAGACAACGACGAAACACAACACCCCGTGCAGTACACACTCGTGAACTTGCGCAACCGCTACCTACAGAAGTACTACGAGCAGGTGGGCAACTTCCGCCGCGCCTACGAACTGTTGCAGAGCAACTACGCGTACAACGACTCGCTCGAACATAACCACTCCAACATGCGCTCAGCCGACATCATGGCACGCTTCACCAGCGACACGCTGCAGCTGCGCCACGACTTGATGATTGAACACAAGAACGCCACCATCGCAAAGACGAAAAACCAGCTGACACTCGCCATCGCTATCATGCTGATACTCGTGTTGATACTCATACTGTGGTTCATGTACATCAAACGCAAACAGCTGAAGGCACAGATGGATATTATGAACCTGCGCCTCAACATCGTGCGCAACCGCATCTCGCCCCACTTCGTGTTCAACGTGCTGAACAACAAGATTATCAACTCCGAACAGAGCGAGGCAACGGAGCTGCAAGACCTGACACGCCTCATACGCACCAACCTCGATATGTCGCGACAGCCTGCCGTGACGCTCGCCGAGGAACTCGACTTCGTGGAGAAGTACATCCGCGTGGAGCGTTTCATGTTAGGCAGCGACTTCGTGTGGCACATCAACGTTGCACCAGACGTAGACCGTGAGCAGGTGCACGTGCCGTCGATGTTCCTACAGATACTCACCGAGAACGCCATCATACACGGACTGAAGGGATGGGACGGACACAAAGAACTGACCATCGACGTACACCGCGAGCAACGCACCACCGTCATCAGCGTAAGCGACAACGGACCGGGCTTCAACGCCTCTAACGGAACGTTCAAGAAGAAGACCGGAATGGGCATCATATCGCAGACCATAGCGATAACCAACATGCATAACAAGAACAAAATACGCTTCGAGATTACCAACATAGAGAACAACGGAACTGTCTGCGGATGCCGTGCCACACTGCGCGTACCCGACGGAGTGAGGTTCCTGTAACAACTAAAAAGAAAAGACTTATGATGAAGATCGTAATTGTAGACGACGACAGAGCTGCCGCTGACGCACTCGCCCAAAAGTTATCCGCCTTCGACGAGACACAGCTATGCGGCATAGCTCTCAACGGCATGGACGGACTGCGCCTCGTGAACGAGACGCGACCCGACGTACTATTCCTCGATATCGAGCTGCCCGACATCTCGGGCATTGAGTTTCTGGAACGTGCCAACATCCTGCCACAATACAAGTGCCGCACGGTGATGTACACCGCGCACGACCGCTTCATGCTGTCGGCGTTCCGCAACAAGGCGTTCGACTATCTGATGAAACCCATCGACGACACCGAGCTGCGCAACATCATACGCCGCGTATGCATCGAGATGGCTGGCGTACCCGATGCTGACTGCACCTCTGCTGCCCATCAGTCTACCGACACAAGCTCACCAACTGCCGACTTTGGCAACTACAACGCGCTTGATGCTGACAACGGCATCACCTGCCGCAACGACGGCAAGTTCATCGTCTACACCAACTCCGTCGACTTCCGACTGGTGGACATACGCGAGATTGGCGTGCTCACCTACAACCGCGAGCTACGCCTGTGGGAGATGACACTCTCCAACCAGAAGGCACCGATACGCTTGAAACGCAACGTTGGCAGCGATGCATTGCTCTCGCTGAACAACCAACTGGTGCGCGTGAGCCAGAAGCACATCATCAACCTCGGATACCTCATGGAGGTGACAAACAACACCTGCCGCTTCTATCCGCCGTTCGATAAGGTTGAGGATGTGAAGGTGGGACGGCTCTTCCGCAAGAAACTCATCGACCAGTTCTGCAACCTATAAACAACAAAGCAGAACATATCAACAAGAGGTATAAAAACAACAAAAGGCAGAAATACGCAATGTATTTCTGCCTTTGTTTTTCTTGTTGTCTGACGGGTGATTACTCAGCTGAAGGAGCAACAACGCGACGCTCAGCGATACGTGCCTTCTTACCAGTAAGGTTGCGGAGGTAGTAGAGCTTAGCGCGACGTACCTTACCATGCTTGTTCACCTCGATGCTCTCGATGTTCGGCGACTCGATAGGGAAGATACGCTCTACACCTACTGTACCTGACATCTTACGAACGGTGAAACGCTTCTTGTCTCCGTGACCAGAGATCTTGATAACTACACCACGGTAGAGCTGAATACGCTCCTTTGTACCCTCGATAATTTTGTAAGCGACTGTGATTGTGTCACCTGAACGGAACTCAGGGAACTTCTTGCCGGTTGCAAATGCTTCTTCAGCAACTTTAATTAAATCCATTTCTTTTGATAATTAAATTTGTTTATCGTTCTCGCGCAACATAATCGGGCTACTCATCTTCCCGTCATCGGTTACGCCGAAAAGCGGTTGCAAAGTTACGACTTTTTATTCGTTCGGCAAAATTTTATCAGAAATAATGAGTACCTTTGCACTATGTTTATATAAAGTTTAACATTACACTATTAAAATCAAAACTCACATATAATGAACCGATTACACACCATAAGCCTTTCGGCTGCCGCCCTTGCGCTCGCCCTCGCTTCGTGCTCTACGAAGCAGTACCAGGTAGCATCAGTGGAGCGCACACGCATACTCATCGACTCGCGCTACGACAACAGTACCGACCCAGAGGTGCAGAAAGCCAACGCCGCCCTGCTCGTACACAAGAAGCAGGTGGACGCGGAGATGAACCCCGTGCAGGGCTACGCTGCCACCGACCTGTGGGTGAAACGCCCGGAGAGTCCGCTGTCTAACCTGCTTGCCGACATACTCGTATGGAGCAGCGCGAAGTTCGACGAACAGCCCGACTTCGCCATATACAACGTAGGCGGAATACGTGCCGCGCTGAGCAAGGGTGCCGTGACACGCGGCAACATACTCGACGTGGCTCCGTTCGAGAACAAGATATGCTTCCTCACGCTTAAAGGCAACGACGTGTTGGAGCTGTTCGCGCAGATAGCCATGCGCCACGGCGAGGGATTGAGCCATTCGCTGCGCCTCACCGCCACGGCTGACGGCAAGCTCGTCTCTGCCACTGTCAACGGCAAGCCCGTCGACCCCAACGCCGACTATCGCGTGGCTACACTCGACTACCTGGCACAGGGCAACGACCACATGGAGGCATTCCGCAAGAAGACCGACGTGGTGTCGCCCACGGGCGAAGAGAACAACGTGCGCTTCCTCATTGAGCAGTACTTCAAGGCTGCCAACGACAAAGGCGAAGCGGTGAGCCGCACCGTGGAGGGACGCATGACAATCGTTGAAAAGTAAAAAAGTAAAAGAGTAAAAAAGTAAAAAGAATAGGAGGTACGGGCATCTTGCCCGTACCACGCAGCCACAAAAGCATATAAACACGCAGCCTAAAAGCATATAAAAATGAAACGATACATACTTACCATATCCATTGCGCTTGCCACCACGCTCAGCGCGGCAGCGCAGAAGACCATAGAGATACTGCACACCAACGACACGCACAGCTGCATCATGCCGCTCAACCCCAACCTCGCCGACACGCTCGTAGCCGGCAGAGGCGGCTTCATACGCCGCATGGAGATGATACGTCAGGAGCGTGAAGCCAACCCCGACGTGCTCCTCTTCGACTCTGGCGACTTCTCGCAAGGCTCGCCCTACTACACCCTCTTCAAAGGCTCGGTGGAAACGGAGCTGATGTCGGCGATGAAGTACGACGCTGTGGCGATAGGCAACCACGAGTTCGACTTCGGACTGAAGAACATGGCACGCATCTTCCGCGAAGCTAAGTTCCCCATAGTCTGCGCCAACTACGACTTCCGTGGCACCGTCGTCGACGGACTCACCAAGCCCTACATCATACTGAAGCGCAACGGCTTGCGTATCGGCGTGTTCGGCATATCGCCGAAGCTCGACGGACTGGTCGACGCGACGAAGTGCGTGGGCGTGAAGTATCTCGACCCCATAGCCACAGCCGACGAGGTGGCACGCGAGCTGCGCCACAAGCAGAAGTGCGACGTGGTGATATGCCTATCCCACCTCGGCTGGAGCATGGAGAACGACGTTGACGATGAGGACATGCTCGCCAAGAACCACGACATCGACCTCGTGCTCGGCGGACACTCCCACTCCTACTTCACCGAACTGAAGTATGCGCCCAACGCCGACGGCAAGCCAATCCCAGACGACCAGAACGGCAAGCACGCCGTGTTCGTGGGCAAAATAAAACTCAGCGTAGAGAGAAAATAAATGTTAAATGTAATACCTATTTGTAGGTATATCGAAGAAAAACACTACCTTTGCAACTACTACAAAAGTAGGTATTAAGCAAACAATAAACATTTAACAATAACAATTTAAACATTAAAGATTATGGCTTACGTAATTGGTGACGACTGCATCGCATGCGGTACATGTATTGGCGAGTGCCCAGTAGAGGCTATCTCTGAAGGCGAAAAGTATTCAATCAACCCTGACCTCTGCACAGAGTGTGGCACATGCGCAAGCGTTTGCCCGCAGGAGGCTATCAGCCTTGGCGAGTAAGGATTTGATTTCCGATAAATCAAGACATAATGGTCGGTTGGCGCAATGCTAACCGACCATTTTCATTTTAGCACTTCTGTTTCACCGAACAGCAACGGTTGATAATAAAACATTACAATGCAATCTTTATTGTCACACGCACTTGTTTATATGTCAATTAATTAGTAACTTTGCGTTGTAATACATCAATAACAGAATATATTCAAGCGGAACAATACAAATTCAAGCAAAACGAATAAACAACTAATTATAAACAACTAAAAAACCAAGCATTATGATTAAACATCTACGCTTTTTCATGCTAAACCTGCTCGTGCTCGTTAGCGCAGCGGTTATGGCGCAGAACGAGGCAGTGTGGAAGTCGCTGACTTTCCCTGACGAGAACAAAAACAACAACAAATGTCAGGGCTACACAAAAACATGGACAGCCAAGATTGGCGACGCCACATGGAGCGTGAGCAACTTCAACAACAACAATTGGGGTTGGACTCACATCAGATGCGGTAGCAAAAAGAACGCTTCTGTAGCGTCTATCATTAATGACGCTGCCTTCACGAAGGCTGTTACCAAAGTGGTTGTAAAAATCAGCGAGGCAAAGCAACTGGACAAGGTGAACTCTATAAATCTTGTTGTTGCCAAAGACAAAACATGCAAGGACATCGTTGAGACTGTTGCAGGCATTGAGACTGTTGCAGGCAGTTTCGGAGAGGAAACAACATTCGCCGGCGACCTCACTTTCAACATTACTGCACCAGCAAAGAACCTCTTCTACAAGCTGGTCATTGACATGAAGGGCGGATCAAGCAATGGTTTCATTCATATTGACGGCATCGACTACTACGCCGGCACTTCCGATACAAGCACATCGCTCACCTTCGGTGCGGACGTTGACGGCAAGACATTCACCGTACGTCAGGGCGACAGCTTCGCAGACAAGACGGCTACCGTTACTCCGACTGACGCAAAAGGCTCAATCAGCTACGCAAGCGACAACGAGGAGGCTATCAGCGTGAACCCCACAACTGGTGCAGTATCATTCCTCGCTTTCGGAAAGGCTACCATCACAGCCACATTTAATGCAGGCGAGGGATACCTCGACTCAGAGGCTTCATACACCATCGACTACCGCCAGGCTGCCGACCCGACAAAGGTGCTCTTCGACTGCAACGAGGGAGCTTTCGACTGCTTCGGCAATGAAAACAAATACAAGGAGGGCGAGTTCGACTTCGTAGACCTCAACGGCGACAGCTACACCTTCACCGTTCACAACGCTATGCTCAACAACTTCGGTGGCGGATTGCAGCTGAAGAAAGTTTCTGCCTCTGACGCTACACAGCAGGGCTACGCCGTTTCACCGACATTCAGCAAGTTCCCGTACGGCTACCGCGTAACCGTGAAGTACAAGGACCAGAATGCTCCTGAACTCAAATGCGTGAACTATTCCGACAAGGTTGCTGTAACGGACGATGCAAACGGCACAATCACCATGGACGTACCATTCGCTGACGGCACATTCAAGCTCTTAGGCGGAAGCCAGGTGGCTTATGTCCAGAGCATCGAGCTTACTCCGCTTGCCAAGAAGGAGGCTACTACAATGTCGTTCCCGAAGGAGGAGTACAACCTCAGCGACATCAACGCCATCCGCAACTTCGCTTCGCCGAAGGCTACCGTAAAGGGCGAGAACGGCGAGGCTATCGAGGGTCTCAAAATCGTCTACACCTCAGACAACAAGGACCTCGCAGATGTTGACGAGAACGGCGTGGTATGGCTCAGCGACAAAATCGCAGGCACAGCCACCATCACAGCCTACTTCTACGGCAACGAGAAGTATGCGGCTTGCCAGGCTTCTTACAAGATAAACGTAACAAAGAAGCAGCCGCAGCCCGTAACGATGACATTCCCACAGGACGTTTACACCTGCTACACCAACGAGGCTCCGCTCTTCGACGGCTTCCAGCCGACCATTAAGAACGCAGCTGGCGAGGAACTCAACCTCCCCGTTAAATACTCAAGCAGCAACACAGACTTCTGCATGGTAACCGGTAGCGGCACGGTGCTGCTCTCGCAGAACCCGGGCGAAGTGACCATCACAGCCAAGTTCGCCGGCAACGACGACTATCTGCCGGCTCAGGCTTCGTACGTCATTAAGGTGATTAAGAAGGAGAAGAAGGACGCAGGCATCTCGTTCAAAGACACAATGATAATGATAGACCTTGCAAACCCGAACACAACTGTTAAGGACCTCGGCTTCCTGAATCCGAACAACCTCGCAGTGACATACTCTTCCAACAAGACCGACGTTGCAGAGGTTGACGCAGATGGCAACGTGACACTGAAGAAGGCTGGTCGCGTGAACATCGACGTTACATTCGCAGGCAACGACGAGTACAAGGCAGCTTCTGCTTCTTGCACACTCATCGTCAACGACTACCGCAACACACCTGAGCTCTCGTTCGACCAGGAGGAGTACACAGCCAACATGCGTGAGGGTAACACCTTCAGCGGTGCTACACTATACAACGAATCAGAGGTTGCTCCACTCACATACACCAGCTCTAACGAAGAGGTGGCAGAGGTGGCAGCCAATGGCGTTGTAATACTTCGCAGCACGGGCGAGACAACAATCACCGTATGGTTCGCTGGCGACAAGAACTTCAAGGCAGCTTCGGCTTCTTACAAACTCAAGGTTGTCGACGAGGTGGTTAACGGCATCCAGAACATCACCATCGACAACATGCCTGAGGACGCAAAGGTTTACAACCTCAATGGTCAGCGCGTGAACACAAAGGCTCTCAAGAGCGGTGTCTACGTAGTGAACGGCAAGAAGGTAGTGCTGAAGTAAGTGTTGCTTTAGTTGTGCTAAAGTGCTACTTTATAGATACGAAAGTACGTATTTTTTATAAGTGATTGAGAATGAGATAAGTTTTTATCTCATAAAAAGAAGAGGTTACGAATTAGAAATAAACAGAATGTAGCATCCTGCTGTGATTTGCATAACCATCCAAAGAACTCTTTCGGTTGCAAAGGTACGATATTTAATCGGGGATAAAGAATGTTTTAAGATTTTTTATCCTCGATTTTTTGCTTGGATAAATCTGTTTTCATTAAACCATATTCTTCTCTATTCTTTGCTATTGCCATTTCAATCCATTCAAACTTATGTGGCAAGGGTTCCTGTTTTTTGAATGGTCTATTTCGTTTGCATATTCTCATCCTTTCGTGTGTTTTGTATAAAAGTCAGCCGTCGTCGCAGAAAGACAGTCCTCGTACCTCAGACTAACTTCCTCCGACTATGGCACGGCAAGAAAAATCCTTGGCGGTATGCCTTGAAATACTTCAAGACTATACTGCCAAGGACTTTTCTTTGTTTGCCGTGCTGACAACGGCTGACTTTTATAGCCACAACTCGCA
>ENA-UERG01000220-UERG01000220.1-human-gut-metagenome-genome-assembly--contig:-NODE-220-length-56807-cov-15.217945_pt1 | contig 56807 bp, 39 predicted proteins | sample MGYA00242954_ERZ507954 | MGnify/ENA primary metagenome ERZ507954 (study PRJEB26167, sample SAMN06115478) | human gut metagenome | host: Homo sapiens | place: China:Sichuan | collected 2015-01-21...
TTAAAATATATTTCTTCCGAAAAAGCAAGAGTAATGTCGCTTTCCTGTTCTCTGCCTGTTAGTTTAAATTTATGTTCCGGATTTATCGTAATGCAATCTCTTTCTAAAATGTTAAAGTTCTCATCGATAAGCACATATCCGAACTCACAAATATGCTGCCCGTCGCAACACTCTATGTCAAAGCATAAGTATCTCATTTTTTCTCTTTTCATATATATATCAGATTTTATCTCCATTGAATACAATTTTATTAGACAAATTCACTTCCACGGATTTACCGTTTTTTACTATATCGAACCAAGAAATATCATTTTTGTATCTGTCAGTCAAGCATAAAATGCGTTGATTTTCAGAGCCGAGTAAGCGCCATTTTGTTTCTTTTTCTTCCAAAACGTATGCGCCGTCAATTACCAAGTCTACGCCGGCAACAGCGTTACGAGAAAACTTTGTATTATTTTAACGAAAAAAGCCGAAACGTAAAAACGGTTCGACTTTCTTTTTTTAATTATCGTTTTTTTCAATGCAAATGCGGGTGTAAAAAGTTTTGCTTTCTCCACCCGAAAGAACTATTAGTCCCAGTTCTTCGGGTTTTTGCTCAAAATGGAAGCAATCTATAACGCAGGTTTGCGGTTCGCACACGGCAAAACCATCGCCGTCGCCGCGGTAAAGCATTCGGTAACCGAAAATACTCTCCGCTTCGTAATAAACGCTTGCGCCCGCGCCTTTAAATAGCGCCACGGTTTTATCGTTCGCCTTATAAAACGCCGAAAACGGCTGCTTTGCGGGAACAAATTCGCCGTTTGCAAGCGCAAGGTCGCGCGGTCTGCCATAAGCTGTTTCGCCTGTTGGCAAAAAGTTTTTATCGCGCAAATATTCCTGCGTTACGGGAACCTGAAGCTTAACGTTTTGCATATCGCCGCAAAAATCAAGATTAAACGTTGTGTGATAAGCCAGCATAACAGGCATTTCGCAAACGCCGTCGTTTATTACGGTAGTATATTCTTCAAGCCCGTTTTCGCCCAGTTTGTAATGCCTGCGCACGGTAAAATCGTGCGGGAAACCGAGATATTCGCCCTTTTTAGCCGAATATGTAAACTCTATTTCGCTTTGACTTATTTGCTTTTTAGCAAACGGCAAATTAAGCAAATTGCCGTGTATAAAGCACCCGGTTTGCGGTTCGTTCACGGGCAGAACATATTCTTTTCCGCGGAAAACGAACCTGCCGCCACGAATGCGGTTTGGCGGAAACAGTATGGGATTGCCGAACAGATAAACGTTTGTATTCCGCTGACTTTCGCCGTTCGGCGTCCGCAAAATTTCCGCGTTTAGCGGCTTGTAAAACAGCCTGAAACAGGTTGCCCCTATATCAGCCGAAAATTCGGCTTCATACCCGCCCGCAGACAAGACGTCGCCGCAGAGCGGGCATTTTGTTTTTACTTTTTCAGCCATTTATTTCGCCTTTCAACAAATACAGCGAGAAGTCGGCGCAATCGATTTTTTCGGCTTTTTCGGCAAACTTTTTCGCTTCGGCTTTGTTTCCTTTAGCCAGTTCGGCAAAGCCGCAAAGCAGATAACCCGCAAGCAGGTGCGCTTTTTCTATGTCGTAGTTAAACGGCTGATAAGCGGGCGAACCCACCCCGTAATATTCGGGAATTTCGGCGGTATCTATTTTGTTTTTGCCTATATTGTAAAGTTCGTCGGCAAGAGCTTTCGCTTCGGCGGTTTTGCCCAAAGCGTCGAAAGCCCGGCATTCGTAATAGCTGTGAACCGTAGGCGCGCCGTTGGTAGTGAGCGCGAGTTTCAAATATTCGTCGCGCTTTTCGTTATTCCCCTGCGCTTCGTAAACTTTGGCAAGTTCGGAATATATGGGCGCGTCGTTGACGAAATAGTTCTTTTCTTCGCCGTAGTTAAGCGGAAAAGTAAGTCCGCTTATAAGCGTTTCTTCGGCTTCTTTATATTTTTTCTGCGCTAAAAGCTTTCTGCCTGCAAGGAAATGCAGCCAGGCGTGATGCTGCGTAAGGTAGCCCTCGCCGCCCTCGTATGTGTGGAAGCGATGCTCCGCAAGAATATGGAACGCCTTTTCCATATCGCCCGCCATGGTTGAAAGCACCGAATATTGCAAAGTGCAGTCGTCGCGGCGGAAAACGGTTTTTTCTTCGTTTTTATAAAGCGCGAGGCGTTTGTTAAGCGGCGCGTTCATTCCCTTATAAAGCTGGGTAAGCTCAAAGAAAATACGGTCGCTTTCGGGCATAAGTTCGTGCGCTTTTTCAAGTGCGGCAAACGCTTTTTCTTTCTTTCCAAGGTGGTCGTAAAGCCCGAGCGCCATATTCCTGTAAGCGGGAGCGAAATCGATTTTTTCAACCGTTTTGCCACATTCTTCGCAAGCTTCGCCATAGCGTTCGTAAACGTAATATATGCAGCCGAGGTAGTAGCTCGCCATGGGCGTGTTCGCGGCTTTAAGCACGGGAACAGTTTCGGTGCGAACGGGGAATTCGCATTTCCAACTGCACTCGTCGGCAAGTTTAACGTATTTTTCGGCGGCAGTCGAATCGCCCTGTTTTTTCGCGATATACGCAAGATAATAGAACTTAATCGCCCTGTCATCGCACCTTTCAAGCGCGGTTTTCGCAAGTTCGTAAAGCCCGAACTGCATAACCTCTATGGCGTAGTTTACAGCGTTTTTCTCTTTTTCGAAGCCGGCGAAGAACAGCGGGTCGGCTTCTTCGATTTTTTCGTTTATATCTTTATCGCCCTCGAAAATTCCCAGAATATACTGCGCCCACAGGTTTTTGCTTTGGGTTTCAAGCGAAAGTTTCAAAAACTCTACGGCTTCTTTTCTATTGCCGTTAAGTGCGTCGATTTTAGCAAGCAGATAATAGCCCGCGCTACGGTAAGGATAGCTCCACACGGCAAGATATGCGTCGTTATAAGCGCCGCTCAAATCGCCCTTGTAAAATTTGCAAAGCGCGCGTTTGTAATAAGGCTCGGTGTCGTAAGGATTGTCGTTGCGCAAAGTGAGCCTTTCGATAGCCGCGTTGTAATAAGCCTCTGCTTTGTCGTATTCGCCGCGTTCAAGGCATTTATCGCCCATTGCTTTGTTGCAACGAATGTCTTTCGGATCGCGTTTCAACCCCTCGAGGAAATAATCTTCTGGGCAATATTCAAAATGTTTATATTGTCTTAAATGAATGCCGTTCAAATAAAGTTCTTCCAGCGAAGCGATGTCGCAAGGTTTTTTGGCGGGCAGTCTGGGCGAAATGGGCTTTTTGGTTCCTCTTACGGGTTGCTTGTAAGCTATTAAAAGCTCGCCGTTTTCGTCGCAGATTTTTAAAGTAAGGTCTTTTACGTCGCAATCGCAGGGAATTTCACAGGTAAACGGAGCCGCGGGCGAAACCTCGGCTTTCTTTTCGGCAATTACGTTTTCGCCGTTAAGCAAGGTTATAACGCAGTTGCGCTTTTTAACCGAATAGAACCCGACGAACGCGCCTTTTTCGGTTTTTTCAAGATTGCATGCGCCCTTTTCGGTAGCGCACTTAACCTCGCCTATATCGCGCACGGGGTACCAAACCTGCTCGAATTCTTTGGTTTCGTAAGGAGCAATCCAGGTGAAGTCGGGCTGGTTGTCGGTATAGCAACCGGTCATAAGCTCTACGTAACGCGAGCCGTCGTCGGTAAGGTTTTCGCACCATTTCGCACCGAACTTGCCCGCGCCCCACGTCCACAGTTTTTTACCGGGCGCAATGTGGCGGTTGGCAACCGTAACCACGCCGCTTTCTTTGTTTTTATCGTATCCGCAAACAAAATCCATATCGGACTGCCCTTTGGAAATCATAAACGAAGACGGAACTTTTATCGCGCCAGATACGTGAATGTCGGTGCCTTTGCCGTAATCGTAGGGGCGCGCGGTGTGGTAAACGCCTTTCGCCACAGGCCATTCCAGAACGGCGCGGCGGTCGTGGTCGTTCACGTATTCCACATCGGGCGGGAACACTACCCTGTAATCATCGTCGATTTCAACCGCAAGGTTAGCCCACCACATAAACGGGTGCGCTACCGGAGTTTGGTTATATACGGTTATTTTCGCGCGGAGAACGCTGCTGCCCTCGTCTACCGAAAGCGCGACGTTGCCTTTCATCTGATGAAAATAATCAACCTCTCCCATAAACACGGCTTTTTTGCCGTCCGATTTACCCTCGGCGTGTTCGACGGGCATAAAGGTGGTGGGGCGGTGGTGTTGCGGCCAGTTGAACTCTATTCCGCCGGAAACCCAAGGTCCCGCAAGCCCTACCATTGCGGGCTTTATAACTTTGTTGTTATATATAAAGTCGTACCCGTTGGTTTTATCGAGCGCGCAATGCACTTTCCCCCCGAGTTCGGGCAATAAAACCGCGCGTATGTATTCGTTTTCAAGAACGTAGCCGTCGTAGTCGTAATCCTTTTTATCGTCGGAAAGCGACGAAACGTACGGAATGGGGTAAATGCGCCCGCTTGCCCCCTGATACGGACGTTTTTCAAAATATAACGGCAGCGGTTCAGGCTCGCCTACTCTATATGTGGGTATGGTAATTTTTTTCTTTTTTATTTCAGACATAAAAAACACCTCTTCGTTCTTTATACCTACATTATACAGAACGAAAAGGCAATTTGCAAGACAATAATTTCAGTAAATTTTATGCCGAAATATGGCTTTTTGCAAGGTGCGCCGAACGCGAGCCGCAACCGAAGAGATAAAACCTTGCGTTTTAAATTATAAGATTGTATTTTTCAATTAACGCCATAAGGTCTTTTCTGCCCGAAACGTCGGCGTTTTTCACCATTGCATGCACGCGATATTTAACGGTGTTAAGCGCCAAATGCCTGTTGTCGGCTATGGTTTCATAGCTGTCGCCCGCCATAATGTCGTGCAGAATTTGCTCGTCTATTTCGTCGAGCATTAAAAGCGTTTGGTTAAGCCGCTCTACTTCGGCAACCGTTTTGTCGCCGTAAAAATCAACGCCGCTTTGGCTATAAGAAGAATCGATTAGCGGGAAATCGCCGCTGTAACGCTTGCCCGGGACTATATCCATTTCCAAAGTCAGCGCGGTGGAGCAAATTTCGTCAAGCCGCATTAAAAACAAATAAAGCTCGGCTATCTGCACGCCCGCCTTGTAATAACTGGTAATGCCCGTTGGATAAGGCGATTCCATATATTCGGATATTTTCATTCCGATGCAACTGCAAACCCGCTTGTTTTGCAAAAGTTCGGGATAACAGTTGCGCATAATAATGGCGAAATGATCGTTTAAACAAACCACGTTTTTAACATTTTCGCAGTTTTCGGCAAAATTTTTTATGCAGGCTATGATGTCGCCGTTGTTTTTAAACACTTTCACGGGAACGCCGTAACATTCGGCTGCGTGCTTCGCGCCCGCGAGTTTAAGGCGGTCGGGCAAACTATCGGAATTATAGCCGATAACCGCGGTTTCGCCGGCGTTTTCGGAAAGCAGATACCCCGTAAGCAAATAAGTGGTTTTTGTGTAAGTAAGGTTTATGCAGCTGTATTGATACATCGTATCGAGGTATTGAAAACCGAACACAAGCGGGTGAATGCCGCGCGCGTTAAGCGCCTTTATCGCGTCCATCGTCCATTTGAGCGATGCGCATATTAAAATAACCACCCTCGGCCGGTCTTTTATTTCGTCGAGCGATTTGAAAACTTCAAGAGAAAGGCGCTTCTTTTTTAACACCGAGTTCATTCCGTCGAATATAGTTTTTATGCGGTTGTTCGAGGAATAGTTTTCCTCTATAAGCACGTGAACCATAACGTTTAATCCCCTTTTGGGCTAATGCTTTTTATATTACGTTTATTTTACCATAACTTTAAAAATTTTGCAAGCCGAAAAATAAATATGTCGGCGAAAATTTGCCGCTTTATAATACAAATAGTATTGTTAAAACCGCAATCAAATTCAGTCGCTTTAAATTCCGCAAAGCCGCCGTTAACTATATTATTCGCCAATCTTGCCTACTTGATTTTTTAACTTTTCCGTAAAATCGGTTAATTCCTTAATAAAATTTTCATCTTTGTTTAGCTGTATTTCCACAACTCGGTGAAATAACGTTGAATAACATAAAGTTTTATAAAACATTAAAACGCCTGTTTCCATGCCGTTTTCGTGAACCAACTCGCCGTTTTTATCTATTATTTTAACAACCCAATACGAGCGGTATTCCTTATTTTTTAAGCTGCCGTTAAACACTTCGGCTTTGCAATAATAGCCTTGAATTTCGGCTTCTTCGAGCATCTTTTCATATATAGGCAAGCACACGACGCGTTCGCATATTGCCTTTTCAAACGCGCGAATTTGTTGCTGCGAAACTTTTTTGCAGCATTTTATAAATATTTCGTTGCGCGGTTGAGGAAAAAATGCCTCCGATTTTACGTTTTGTTTTTTCAGCTTTTCGGTCACGCGTTTTTCGACCTTTTTGCTCATTTGAATATTTATCGGGCATAATTTTTGTATTTCTATCAACTGCCCTATAAACACAATCGATACAACGTTGCCGCCGTCTTCAACTTTTTTTCTGCGCTTTTTTGCGTCGTAAACAAACATAGGCGCTTTTCTCTTTTTGTCAACGAACAACAGAAAAAAAGGAAAAAACATAAACCGCATACAATAAACGGCTTCTATATCGTCCCATGCTACATTAAAAATCGTTTTTTTCAATCCGACTTTCGTAACGCCCTTTTGGCTATAAACACACCGCGCGGGGTTTAATAGCTGAACCGTAAAATATAAAAAATACACTCAATAGTGATATGCACCTCCAAAAGTGTCTAACTTTTGGGGTGCATATCACAACGTTCGCGGGTTTTATTTATATGAATTTTATCGAATTTTTAAAGATTAACCTATTAATCGAGCGGTCTGCCCGAGTTTTCGAAAAGCGTTTTTAAAGTTTGGGCAAGTTGCGCGCCCGCCTTAACGCTGTCTTCAACCACGGGGTGTCCGCCAACCGATTCGGTAACGCCCGCGTCGAAATCCAACGCCGCGATATACGGATATTTAGGTTTAAGCGTCTGCGCCGCGCCGCTGACCGCGCCCGCAAGCCCCGAGTTATGCACCATCATTCCGCTGCACAACACAATGGGCATATCGGTGCCGTAATATGCGCCGAGTTTATCTACAAACTCAATTAAAGCCGCCTGCATGCCCGAAAGCGAATAACCTGTTGTGTATTTCAAACTGCGCAGATAATCGTTGGTGCCGAGGTAAATAACCACGGCGTCGGGAACAACGGCAAAATCGTATTCGGGGCATTCGCCCTGCGCTACCGACAAATCGACCGCCATGCTCTTGTAATTATCGAGCACCGAAAACGCTTCAGTGGCGGCGTTTTTAAATTTTAAGGTAATTCCGCCCCTGCCGAACACGCTGAACGAAGCGCCCAGTTCGCTTGCGCAATAAGCAGTGTAAGCCTGCAACGCGTTTTGCGTTTCGGCGGTGTAAACTCTGCTGTCGGAGGGCTGATATTCCCTTAAAACGCCCTCGCCGCAGGTTATTGAATCGCCGTAAAATTCAATATTCAAAGCGGGCTTTTCGGGGGCGGCTATAAACGCGCCGTCGCAAGAAAGGTCGCTTACGATAATCCTGTCGAAATTAGAGGGGGTTCTTTTAAGAACTTTCACAACGTGTTCTCCGTCAGAAAGCCCCTCGACCAAGGTATTTTTCACGAACAGTCCGCGGGTTTCTTTAAACGTGAGAACACGGGCGTTGCTGTCGGTTTCGCCGTCGACAAACACCGACCACATCGAACTGCGCGAGCCTATAACGCAAATATTAGCGTAAACCACGGTACCGCAGAATTTAAGTTCGAACCCCGAGGCGCTGTTTATAAACGTGGTGCCCTCGTAATTTTCGTTATAATAATTCCTGCCGTACAAGTTAACGTAACGGTCGTCGAATAAATCTTCTATTTTCTGCGTTTCGGGAACTTTGTTGCCGCCGTCGGAGTTATTGTTGCACCCCGCAAACGCGCCGCAACCCGCAACAACCACAGCCGATAATGTTAATGCCAACATTTTTACAAAAAATTTGTTTTTCATTTTTTATTGTTTTCGGCTTCTTTCGCCGCCGCCAGCACGCAGAAACGTTTAATGGTGTTAATCTCTTTCACGTCGTAAGGCAAACCGTTAAAGCGGTAAATATCGTGCTGCCATTTAGTGAGGTCGAGCGTGGAACCCTCTTTCAGATAGTCCACAAAATAATGTCCCCACGGCTCGTAAGTCTGCGAATACCCCGCGATAAGTCCCCAGTGATAAGAACCTATTTTTTCAAGATAGAACAACGGGAACAGCTCTTTTACGTCGTTGCCGGCAATACGGTTAAGCCATTCGTTGTTTATAAGCGGGCGCCCGTATTTTTTAAGATTTTCTATGATGATAATCATATTTTCATACGAACCGTAATAGTGGAAGGTTATTACGTCCGAAAGATCTACCGCCATCTTTTCCATTTCGCGCTTGGGCATAAAATCTTCGGTATAGCTCCAGCAATCGGCGGTAAGCGGCTGGATGGGGTTATGCGAGCGAATGATTTCGAAAAACTTTTTCATCGCTTTCAAACTTAAATTATCGCGCCTGCCGTTGCCCGGTTCGTTCCATACGTCCCAAATTTGCAAACGCGGGTCTTGACTATATTTCGCCGCGAGTTCGTCTACCATTTCGTAATATTTCGGCTCGATTTCGGGGTCGTCGAGCAGGCAATACCCGGGACCTACAAGCCCAGCCGAGTGCGGCCCCGCCTTTATTCCACTGTGATAGCCCCAGTCCACGTTCTGTTTGCCGAACGCCACGGGTTTGAATTTTTCTTTGGGAACAGTGCAGTCGTTGCCGAGCGTGAGCATTACTTTAAGCCCGTATTTGTCGGCGAGCGTAAAGTATTCTTCGAGGTTATTCATAAAAGAATCGTGCTGATAATACCAGCATTCGAACTGAATAATGGCGCGCACGGCGTTAAACCCGGTTTCTTTGGCAAGATTAAATTCGTATTCTATCTGCTTAAAAACCTCTTCGTGTTCGTATTCCTGCCACATGGCTATGCGGTTTACGCAGTTCGACGGATAACCGTTATACCCGCGAATCCAGGGTTGTTCGTTATACCATTGCCAGGCGCGTTCTTTACTCCACTGCCCTTTAACAAGTTTTTCTTCCATAAAAAATTCTCCTTTCGTAGGCAAAAACCGTACGCCCTTATATTTTTCCGTATTTTTTATTTTTGCCAACGCGATTAAACGTTTGCGTTTGTTTTTGTGCGATTAAAAATTAAAAAGTCTGCCTATAAGTCGTTTATTCGAGTATTCTGCCCGAATTTTCTAAAAGCGTTTTTAAGGTTTTGGCAAGTTGCGAACCCGCCTTACCGCTGTCTTCAACCACGGGGTGTCCGCCCGTAGCTTCGGTAACGCCCGCTTCGAACTCGATTGCCTCGATATACGGGTATTTCGCTTTTAATTTTTGCGCCGCGCTTTTAACGCTGCCCGCAAGCCCCGACGACCTGACCATAAGCCCGCTGCACAAAACCACGGGAATATCGAACCCGTAGTACGCGCCCACAAGCTTATCTACAAATTCTATGTAGGTGGCTTCCATTCCCGCAATAGAATACCCTGTGTTGCTGCTTAAACTGCGCAGATAGTCGTTGGTTCCGAGATAAATAACCACGGCGTCGGGCATATCGGAAAAATCGTATTCGGGATATTCGCCGTTTTCCACCGACAAATCGACCGCCATACTTTTGTAGTTGTTAATAACCGAGAACGGCTCGGTTGCGGGATTTCTGAATTTTAAAGTAATTCCGCCCCTGCCGAACACGCCGAACGAAGCGCCCAGTTCGCTTGCGAAATAAGCCGCGTAAGATTGCAACGCGTTTTGCGTTTCGGCGGTGTGAATTTTGCTGTCGGCGGGCTTGTATTCCCTTAAAACGCCGCTTCCGCACGTTATTGAATCGCCGTAAAGGCTATGTGCAGTTTCGGCTTCTCGGGCGCGCCCAAAAACGCGCCGCATCCCGCAACAACAGCAGCCGATAATGTTAAAGCCGACATTTTTACCCAAAATTTGTTTTTCATTGTCCGAACGGTTATTTAATTCCGTTTATAAGCCGCAGTTTGGCTATGTCGGCTTTGGGCTTTCTGTCTTCGGTGAAAAGCCCGTTCTTTTCCTGCATTACGTCGGTAAACTGCGTAAGGCAATACCCTTGGCAATTAACGCTTTCTATCGCACGGGTAAGCTCGTACAGCCTGTTTATAAACTCTTCTTCGCTCTTCGCGGCGTTGCCGTAACCCCAGCCGTCGGAACTGTCTTTAATAAAAGAAACTCCACCGTATTCGCTTATTATAATCGGCTGTCCGCCGTATTTATAACCGTTTGCGAAAGCCGCGCGCGAATGCCTGTCTTTTACAAAATCGCCGTTTAAAAACGCCTGCATATCGCCGTAAGCTTCAACTATTTCTTTGCCCGTCTGCGCGTAGTTATGCAGGGTTACAATGTCGCTTTCGGTGTGTTCCCAACCGTCGTTGGATATAACCGGGCGGGTTAAGTCGAGCGCTTTTGTAAGTCTGTAAAGCCCCGCGGTAAAATTCTGCATGGCTATATTTTCGCTGGTTTGCAATACGCCCCAGCTTTCGTTTACAGGCACGTATGCCATAAGCGACAAATAACCTTTGTGTTGAAGAACTATCTCGCTCCACTGCCTTGAAAGTTCAGCCGCCGCAGCCGACGTGAAATCGTATGCCGCGGGCATTTCCAGCCAGAAGAACAAGCCGACCATATCGCAGAAATAATAAAACCGCTCGTCTTCTATTTTTTGGTGAAGCCTTACGCCGTTGAAGCCCGCTTGCTTTATAAGCAGAACGTCGTTCAAAAGCTCTTCGTCGCTTTCGGCAGTCATTCCGCCTCGCGGGAAATACCCTTGGTCAAGCACCATTCTGAAATAATAACACGGCAGATAGTTGACCTCTATTCCGTCGTTTTTGGTTCTGTAATCTACAAGCGCGGTATACGACCCCGCTTTGTCAACCGCTTTGCCGTTCACTTTAAGCGTGAATTGCAAATCGAAAAACTGTTCGGGGCGACCTATGCTCCATGGCTTCATAACCAGAACTTTGTTAAAAAGCGTAAGGTCGACGGTGGCACGCCCGTAATCGGCAAAAATTTCGGTTTCTGTGCAAGATACTTTTTCACCCTGATAGCTCGCCTCTATTTGCAGCGAAGTGCCTTTTACGAATTTGTTAAGGTAAAATTCGAAATTTGCGCGGCAGTTTTCATATTCGCAGGAAGAAATAACGTTTTTAAAGTAAACGTCGGCGGTTTCTTCCAGCCAGACGGTTTTCCATATGCCCGAAGTCGGGGTGTAAAAACAAGAAATATTTTTTTCTACATAGCGCTGTTTGCCGCGGGGCATAACCGGAGAAAACTCGTCTTCGCACTTTACGACCAAAAGGTTTTCGCCGCGTTTCAAATAATTAGTAATATCGAAAGAAAAACGCGCATATCCGCCGGTATGGCTGCCTATAAACACGCCGTTAAGCCACACTTTGGCAAGGTAATCGGCGCCGTCGAAATTTATTATAAGGCGTTTACCGCGTGCAAGAGAGTAATCGAACCTGCGCGAATACCACATATACGAGTGGTCGGTTTTGTCATCCACGCCGCTCGCTTCCGACTGATAGGCAAACGGCACGTTGATTTTTACCGACTTTTCAAAGCCCGAAAAATCGTTATAATATTTATGCTTTTCGCCAACGTTTTCGTCGTCAAACATAAAATTCCATTCGCCGTTTAAGCAAACGTAACTTTCGCGCACGAACCGCGGACGAGGATACCCTTTTTTATAACACGCTGCGTGTTGCATATTGTCACCTTGTGTTTTTAAAAGCCGAGCCGAAAGCTCCGATTACGAACTTATAGCCCGACTTTTAGAATTTTTTATATTAGCCTTTAACGGCGGAAATAGCCATGCCCTCTATGAAGTAGCGCTGGAAGATTATGTAAATTACGTAAAGCGGAATGCTTGCTATAACCGCGCCCGCAAACGATACGGGCAAATCTACTTTCGAATCGGAAAGCGATTTAAGCATAAGCTGCAAAGTCATAACCTTTTCTACGGTAAGATACAGCGACGGAGCGAAGAAGTCGTTCCAGTTGCCCACGAACATAAATATAACCTGAGCCGCCACGGCGGGCCCCATCATGGGAAGCATAAAGCTTACGTATTGCCTCAAATACCCTGCGCCGTCCACTTTTGCGGCTTCGAAAACGGCGTCCGGAATGGAACGCTGAAACTGCACGAAGAAGAACATCATCGAAACCCCGCCGAACAGCGACGGCAATATGAGCGGCCAAAGCGTATCGGTAAGGTTAAGCGAGTAGTAAGCGCGATAAAGCGGCAGAACCACGCATGCGTAAGGAATCATAAGCGCGCTTAACTGCACCATAAGGTGAACGTTTTTATGCTTAAGATCCATTTTAGAAAACGCGAAAGCCGACAAGCCCGACATAAACACGCAGAACGGAATGGTAGCCACTTCGATTGCCATTGTGTTTAAAAATCCGCAGAACATATCGATTTTTTCAAAAACCACGGCGTAGTTGTGCCATTGCGGGGCTTTGGCGAAAAACGTAAGAGTTAAAGTGTTTACAGCTTCTTCAACCGTTTTAAGGCTTGATAAAAACATCCATAGAAACGGAAAAACGCATGTAAAACAGATTAATATAAGAAAGATATAGCATAGGGTAATCCCGATAATTCTTCCTGCTTTCGGCGCGGCGGGAGACTTTTTATTATATGCCTTATTTTCGATATTCGCAGTCATAAAAACCCCCTCCTTATTCGGAATAAACCCATTTTTCGCTAATTTTAAACTGCAACAACGTTATAATCATAATGCTTATGGTGAGCACGACCGAAGCGGCGGAAGCTATTCCGTAGCGGCTGCGGCTTATGCCGTAGTTCCATATGAAATAAACTATGGTTTGTGCGCCGGGATGTCCGTTTGCGAAAACCTGCGAATCGACGTATGCCTGCAAATTTCCTATAAAGCCGGTGCAGAACAGATAGAACAAAGTAGGCGAAATAAGCGGAATGGCTATTTTGAAAAACTTGGTTACTTCGCCCGCACCGTCGATTTCGGCGGCTTCGTAATAATCGCGCCCTACGTTTGTAAGCGCGGCAAGGCACAATATCATAGAGCGCCCTATCGAGCCCCATGCCGACTTGATTATTATGGCGACCTTAATCCAGTGTGAATCTGTAAGCCATTGAATATTCCAGCCGGTAACCTGATTGATTATACCGTACTGGTTGTCGAATATGTAACGCCAAATTATGTTCATAGCCACTGCGGAAGAAACCACGGGGATATAAATGAGCATTCTTATAACGCGCGAACCGCGTATAAGGTTTTCGCGGCTTAACATAATCGCCACCACAAGCCCGATTATTATACCCAAAGGCACGCTTAACATAAATATAAGGTTGTTCAGCACCGCGTTTATAAACGCCTCGTTATAAACCGATTTTCCGAACAGTTTAACGTAATTGCCGAAACCGCACCACTTTTCGCCCATTATGCTTAAAAAGGACTCTGTTTCGATTCGGGCGTTATAGTCGGTAAAACTGTATAAAATAGCGAATATAAACGGAAGCACGGTAAAAACTATAAGCCCTAAATATTTTATGGATATAAACGCAAGAGCGATTAAATTTTCTTTGCGTTTAAGCGTGCTTTTCTTTTTTTTGGGCGGTTTACCCGAAAGAACCGCGATTGAAGTTTCCGTTTTGTTTACGTTCATCTGTTATGCGTCCTCCCGAATATCGCGCGCCGCTAAAAAGCGGCGCATTCGGATTGTTGATTGTGTTTTGTTACTGCTTTTCGTTTAGCCGATGAAATCTCTTCCCTCGTCGAGAAGCCCTTGCATAGTGGATTTATAAGCGGTGAGCGCTTCTTTTACGTTTACCCATTTGCCGCTCTTATCCGCCTGCCAGAACGAGCCGTAGTTGCCTTTCTGACCGGACATAAACTGGTTGAGTTCGGTTTGCCACAAACTATCGAACGTGTAGCTTGCCGCGCGGTATTTGCCAGTGATTTTATCGGTATAAGTAACGCCGTTCACGGTTTTCTGCGTGCCTGCGCCGTCTACTACGTCAATCCATACTCCGCGGTTTTCGGGGTAAGCTTTATCGCGGTTAGCCTGCGTTTTAGCCTGATTTTTAATAAGACTTTGAGAATCGGTTATGTATTCGTTGGCAAGGCTTTTAAGGTTAGGTATGCACTGTCCGCGTTTATATTGCGTTCTTTGAGCGGTTACGTCGGTAGAGAAATATTTAACTACTTCCAGAGCGGCGTCTTTATACGCGCAGTTGTTGGAAATTGAGTAAACCATGCTGCCCACGCAAGCGGTGGAAACCGAACCCTCGGCGTCGCCGCAAAGCACGGGAAGAATGTTCCAGTCGAACGAGCAGCTCTTCCAGTAGTCTTTGGTCTTCCAGGGACCTACCGCGCCGTAATAGAACAACGCTTTGCCCGAGGTGAACAAGGTTTCAGCCGAAGAAACGGCGCCCGCGGGAGGAAGTATGCCCTCTTTGTAAAGGTCTTGTATGAACTGAATAGCGCCCACGAAGTTATCGGAATCGATATTAGCTACCGCGCCGCTGTCGTCGGTGAAATAGTTGGCGTTGTTGGAATAAACCGTGCTTTCGATGTCGTACCCCGAAAGAACGTATTCGTCGGTGCCAAGAACGGTTTTAAGCTTTTTGCCAAGCTCTTTGAAATAACTGAAAGTCATAGGCTCGGTGGTGCTTAACACCGCGGCTTCGTCTATTTTATCGGCGTCGTTAGTGGTTTTCGCGTTGTAAGCGGCTATAAGCTCTTTAAGGCGAGCTTCGTTTATAGCGAGCGCGTAAGGACCGTTATCTTTGGGCAAGCCGTAAAGCGCGGCTTTGTCGGTTTTGCCTATTTTGTTGATGGTGTGGTCGAAATAATATTCGTTGCAGGCGGATTCATACATATCGTCCATAACGCTTTCGTCTATATGGTCGCGAATGTTGGCGAGTTTGCCGCTGTATGCGTAAGACGAGAACATTATGTCGTTAAGCATAAATACGTCGGGCAGGTTTTTGCCCATTCCGTCGAGCGCCGCGTTGTAAGCGGTGCCGTCGCTCCACCATTTAAGTTCTATAACGATGTTTTCGTGAGTTTTATTGAATTCGTCAACGAACGCCTGATAGTTAGCTTTTTCGGTGTCTACGTCGCGACCCGCAAAAACAAGCTGAATGATTTCGCCGCTGTTGAGCGAGTTCCAGGCTTTGTCGTTGTCTACCTTATTGCCGACTCCGTCGCAACCGGCAAAAACCGAAAGCGATAAAACGAGAGCCGTAGCAAGGCTTGCTAATTTGAATTTCTTCATATTTTCACTCCTTTAATATTTCTTTATTTTTCATGTTGTTTTTCGTTTGTTTTGAAAAAGCAACATTAAAATTACAGTTCTATATATTCGTAGTCCGAGAACAGATAGCTCGAATTCTTTTCGACGTAAAGCGCGATGTAACCGCTTGTGTAGCACTCGGCGTCCACGCACGACAAGAACTCCTCGCCGTTTAAATAAATTGTAATTTTAGTGTTTTCGCAGCGAACCGTAACCCTTATCTGCGCGCCGTTATTGAACGACAGCCCACCCTGCGGTTTGTTGCCGCCAAGCTTGACGTCTTCCCTGCCGTAAGAACGTTTGAAAAGGTTTACGAGATATTTGCCTATGCTTAAATAATATCCGTCGTAGTTGGTCCCCAGCGAAGTGGTTTTATTGTCGGTGTGCGAGAAATCGTTCATTCTGAACAATATACCGCCCTGCGCTTCCTGCGAAATTATTTTTACGTTTACCGAAAATTCATAGTTTGAAACTCCGCGGCTGCCGGTAAGAACAAGCGTTCTGTCGTCGCTCGTGTTGGTCATAAGTCCTGCGGCCGAGAAAGAAGCTTTGGTGCCTACTTTCTGGCTGAACACGGAGGAGTCTTTATCGCGAAGCGAATCGGTTACCTGTCCGAGCGCGGTCGCGTTTTTGCTTGTGGATAAGTTTAAAATGTCAAGCGTGCCGTCGAACATCCTTATTTTTAGCGAATGCACGCCTTTTCCAACGTGGAACGAGCCCGCGTTTACGTTTACGTAAGATTGAGTGCCAAACTCGAGATCTTCGGGAATTTCGCTTTTTATTATGGTTTGATTATCGATAATAATTTCGAAAACGCAACCCTTGCTCGACTTGCCTACCGTAAGGCTTAACGAATAGTCGTCGGTTTCGGGAGCGTCCACAAGGTATTTTACCCAGTCTTCGGCGTTTAACACCAAAGCGTACGCTTCGTTCTGGGAAGAATATGCGGTGCTTTCTTTTTCGCCCTGACGAACGCCGTCGCGTTTTACTTTTGCGTTGGCGATGCTGTAACCGCGGTTTTCGCCTTTCAGATAAGAGGTCGCCGCGAAACTGCCGGTTAAATCTTTAACCGCTTCAAAATCGGAAGTGCCGAACGCGTCGTTTTTAAACTGCAACGACGTAGCCGTAGTTCCGCTTCCGACGCCGACAAGCCCGCCGTTCATTATTTTTTCGGAAGTTATTACAAGCATATTGTCGTAATAAATCTGGGCTTTGTGGCTGCCGTTTACTATTTTAACGGTGTGAACGGCGTTTTCGTTTGTGGAAACCGCAACTTTTGCCGAATCTATTTTTTGCGATTTTCCGTTTACTGTCTGCGAATAGGTAAGCGACGTTCCGTCAACCGCAACCTCGAAATAATTGCTTTCGTCTTTGACCCCCGCAACCGCCGTGCCTTTGCCGTTTGTAAGCGTAAAGTTTATTTCGACGGTGAACAGAGCCTCGGTTTGAGTCGCGCTTAATTTAAAATTCGCAGTTTCGCTTAAATTATCTCCTGTTGCGGAATAATCTGCGCCGGTGGGTTTAATTTTGGAATAGTTTCCGAGCCCGTCGGTAAGAACGTAAGAGCCGTTTGTGAAATAACGGGTTAAGTTATACTTTCTGGTGCTGGATATCACCGTATTGTCGTAATTAATACGGTTGGCGTTGTGATAAGCGGTGTAAACGCTGTCGAGGTCGGGACCTATAACGTTACTGCTATGCCCTAAACCGCGATAGTTGCTTACCTGTTTAACCGTGCTTTTGCTCGCATAGCCCAAAGGAGCTTCGTTGTCGAGTCCGGTTGAAATAAGAGTGGTGTTATACCATCTGGAAGAAAGTTCGGTAAACGGGAAATTGTTCTTAGAATAGGAATAAGCCACTTTATAACCTGCACTATCAACGTGGTTTCCGGTGTAAGTAAGGTAGGTAAAGCCGTTGCGCTTAAAATACCCGGGTCCCTCCGTCCAACCGTTTAAGCTTGCGTTTTCTATTTTCTGCGCTTTGCCTACATTCACCTGCGGATTGCCCGAAGCGTCTTCGGGGAAATCTATGGTGTAATAGGTAAGACAGGAAAGAGCGTCGTTCGCGCTTACGAAATAAAGTTGCCCGTCGTCGTGAAGATAAAACGAACCGTCGATGCCCATACCCAAATTATCGGAAATAAGGGTAAACGGACCGTTGGGCGTAGCGCTTCTGAAAAAGTAATGCCCTTGTCCGCGGCGGGATTCGCACATATAAAACCAGCCTTTGTAATAAACGATTTCGGGCGCGAACGCTATGTATGTTTCGGACGACTGCGAGGTACTGTTGGGGTCGTATGCCCAGCCGCTCCATTTCCAGTCGACCATATTGTCCGATTCCCAGCAAGGAATTTTGCCCGAATATTTTTTATTGCCGTTAAGCGAGGTATATAAGTAGTATTTGCCGTTAAACCTGAACACGTACGGGTCGCCTATATCGTAAATATCGCCGTCGCCGTCGTAAAGTTCAATATAGTTGTTATAACGCGCGTAGTCTTGGTCTATTGTGAAAACCTGCTCGCCGTTGTCGGTGGGAACGCGGGTAGACGGGTCGTATTGCCGTTTGGGCGTATTGTTGTTACCGACGCCGCAACCGAATAAAATCATGCTGCAGCAAAGCATAGCCGCAGCAAGCCCGACTATTCGTTTTTTATGAAATTTGTTTTTCATTTAGTTCCCCCGTTTATTGTTTAGTTATATAAAATTTTTGCAAAAGTCGCCGTATAAGCCGATTAACCCAACTTTCGGCGACTTTGCCTTTTTTATTTAATTGTTATTGCTGTTCATCGGTTATAGCTTCGCCGTTCGCGTTGCAAAGTCCACAGTTAACAAGCTCGCCGCAGTCGGAGTTGCCCGCTTTATCGTCAATCTGTCCTACGATGGAAGCGGTTCGAACCGAGCCGCCTACCGAGGTTTTAATTCCGTAAAGGGTAAGCGTTTTTGCTTCTTTACCGTTGATAAGCGCAGTTTCGAGACAGTAACTGTTTTCCACTTTTACCCTGCTTGCGCCGGCGATGCCGCCCACCTGAGCCGAACCCGTAACGTTACCGAAGTTTTTGCAACCGGTTACGTAAGAGTTAGCCGCTTTTCTGGGAAGGCCCGCTATACCGCCTACCATAGCGCCTTTCGCGGTTATGGTGCCGTAGTTTTCGCACGAATCTATTACGATAGTGCTTGCGCTCGAACCGAGTATTCCGCCCGCAAACGCAAGACCGGAACCCAAGGTGCTGGTAATATCTGCATAGTTCTTGCACTTTCTAATTGTAGTTGCGCCTTGTGCGTTTCCTACAACGCCCGCGACGTTCGCCACAGAGCCGCTTACGGAACCTTTCACGGTTACGTTTTCAACCGTGCAAGCGGTATCTTTCGTTATACTGATAAGTCCGCCTACAATCGTGGTCTTTTGAATTTTAACGCTTAAAGTAAGGTTTTTAACGGTAGCGCCTGCAGCGTATTCTATAAACGCGTCGGTAACGTTTTCAATAGCGAAATTCTTACCGTCGAATATACCCGAGAACACTTTATCGGAGGTTTTGCCGATAGAAGTCCAAGCCTTAAAGTTCATGTTGACATTTTTGGTAAGAGATATATATTTGCTGCTGTAATTGTTGCCGCCGTTTACGCTTGAAGCAAGGTAAGCGAGGTCGGCGCCGCTGCTTATAAGGTAAGGAGCCTCTTCGGTGCCCTCGCCCGAAAGCGATTCGCTTACGGTTTCGCCGTCCCAACCGAAGCTTGCGGTAAGGGTTATAGCGGTTACGTCGGCAGCGAAAACGGTGTTCTCGTCAACGAGTTTGCCGTCTGCGGTAAGCCAGCCGCCGAACGCTTCGCCTGCTACATCTATGGTAGCGGTGGGCAAGGTTCCTATAGCGGTGCCTGCGTCAATCGATTTAGTGGCTTCGCCGTTGATGGTTCCGCCCTCTGCGGTAAAGGTTATTACGGTTTGAAGCACCCATTTAGCGTTGAGATCTACAACTGATGCTTCGAAAGTGCTGGTTTCGGTTATTTTGTTGTCGTCAACGTCGTACCAACCGTCGAAACGGTAGCCCGCTTTTGCGGGAGGAACAGGAAGAGTGCCTATTTCTTCGCCTACGGTAAGTTCTTTGCTGTCAACCAAAGCGCCGTCGGAGTTGAATTTAATGTTGGATTTCTGCGCCTGTTTTTCCCAATGAGCTTTAATTTCAACGTCGGCTTCGTAAACGTCGTCCGCGGCAACGCGGGTATCGCCGTTGAACCAACCGAGGAAAGTGTAACCCTCTTTGGTGGGAACGCCCAACGCGTCGGCGTCAAGTTTTCCGCCTTTATCGAGCGTTATGGTGGTTTCGCCGTCATATTCGCCACCGTCGGCGTTAACGGTTATAGTCACTTGTTCAACGTATCTCGCCACAAGCTCAACGGTGTGAGCGGGACCTTGGAATACGGTGGATTCGGTAACGGCCACGTAAGAAATTGTTTGGTCATCGCCCTCGCCCGAAACCACTTTGAGTTCCCAACGAACAAATCTGTAACCCTCTTTAACGGGAACGGGCAACTGACCGAGCACTGCCGTTTCGGCAATTATCTCCGCGGGAGAAGTAACGCCCTCGGGCAATGTTCCGCCGTCGGTGTCGAGCACCGCGGTGATTTTTACGGTTATGGGGTTGCCGTCTGCGTCGCAAAGTCCGCCTGCGGTTCTAATTGCGGCAGAGGTTTCAAGTCTGCCTACAATAGCGCCGATATAGGTGGTGGCTTTACCGTCGAGAATGAGGTCGATAGCGGCAGAGCCGTTTATTTTAGCGGTAGAAAGAGTGTAGCTGTTTTCAATTCTGTCACGGCTGCCGCCGACTATACCGCCGACCTGAATGGCGCCGCTTATATCGCCGTAGTTGTAGCAGCCCGAAACTTTATAGTTCGTGTTGCCGCTTACTACTCTTAAAAGACCTATTATGCCGCCGCCGAAAGTGGAGGTAGTGGATACTTTGCCGCGGTTGAAGCAATTTATTACCAGCGTTTCAAAACCCGCCTGAGTCGCTCCGATTATACCACCCGCTGCGCCTACGTCACCTGGTTTAGCCATGGTAACGGTTATTTCGGCATAGTTTACGCAGTTTTTAACAACAACGTTGCCCTCGCCGTTTTTAACGGTATCGCCGGCTATGCCGCCTACGTCCGAGCCGCCGCCGCTTACCGAACCTTTTACGGTTACGTTTTCAACGAGAGTGCCGCCCTGCAACTGACCTGTGAGCAAGCCGTTAACGCCTCTTGTGCCTACAACGGTTCCCTCTATGGTAAGGTTTTTAACGGTTGCGCCTTTCAAAATAGCGAACATACCGAGGTAATCGTTGCCCTCGAGCGTCATATTGCTTATGGTTTTGCCGTTGCCGTCGAACACACCCGAGAACGCTTTGGTCCTGCTACCTATTTGAGTGAACGCGCCGCTTAAAGCGATGTCGTTTTCAAGTTTAATGTAGTAACCCGCAAGAGTTTCGCCCGCGTTTACAAATTCGGCAAGTTTGGTAAGGTCTGCCTCGGTTTTAACGAGGAACGGATTTTCTTCGGTTCCCTCGCCCTCGAGGAATTGCTTTTTAGAAACTTTCGCATATATGGTAAGCACGGGTTCGTCGGTATCCGCGCCGGTAATGCCTGCCTTTTCGGTATCGATATTATCGAAGTCAACAACGTTCAGGCATTCGGCTTCGTAATACCAGTTGCCGTCGAATTCCATCATGGTGTAGGCAAGTTCGGGAAGCTTGATTTCGTTACCCTCGTACCAACCGGTTACGTCGTCTACTTCATAACCATCTATGCCGGTGTTGAATTTAACCGTGTAGGGTTTGGCGCCCGTCTTTCTCCATTGAGCAACCGCTTCGATATTAAACATATCGGCGGAAGCGATGGTTTCGGCTGTAAGTTCTTTTTTAGCGCCGGTTATATAATCGGTGTAATACCAGCCTGCAAAATCGAAGCCCTCGCGGGTGGCAACGGGAAGAGTACCCATCGCTTTGCCGTATCCGAAAGATTTGCTTTCGATTGCTTCGCCGCCGTTTTCTGCATAGAACTTAACGTTTAATTCGCTTGCCTTTTTAACGGTGATGTTGCTGTATTTAACGCCTTTGGTTTTAGCGCGCAAACCTACTATGTTGCCGGTGTGCTTGGTAGAAAACGCGTTCGCCGCGTTGCTTATTTCGCTGTAACGAACGGCCACCTCGCCAGTGGTCAGACAAATGTATTCTATTCCGTCAATACCTATATAATAGCTTATCTTGGTAACGCCCTCTACAGTGCGTTCAACTCTTCTGTAAGTAAGTGTGAACGTAGCTTCTTCGTCGCTTTCCTGATAAGCGAGCATTTTCTTTTCGTAAGGCGTGTCTTTCAAAAGGTCGCCGCCTAATCTGTAACGAGCTATAAGCTGCGCGTCTACCGAGCCGTTCGGGGTATCTACGTCGCCCCAGAATTCTATAGCGCCGTTCGCTTTGGTGGGCGCCGAAATAAACATGGTTACGTAAGGCGCGCCTATAAACGTGGTGCCTTTTTCATCGAACGCCGTAGCCGAGAATACGGGACCGCAGTCGTCGGTGTAAGTCGACCAGTCGGCTGGAAGCGTCATATCTACCGAGTAAATCTCGCCGTCGTTAAGCGTATAGTCGCTGAAACGGGTTTGAGTTACTTTGCCGTCGGTCGAGGTGGGGATATAATATCCGTCGTCGGTGAGTTCGAAACGAGTGTTAACGCCCGTATCGTAAACGGCGAACAAATAAATATCTACCGCGTCCATAGTGAACGTTTCGCTAACCTCTTCGTTGGTATTTAAAAACGCCCAGTAAAGGAATTTACAGGTGGCGGTGCCTACCACTCTGTCTTCCGGAACAGGCAAATCGGCTGCGTTGATTGTGGTGCCGTATGCGTATTCGAGAGGCTCTATGGTTTCCGCCGTTCTTGCATCAAAGTAAATTTTATGCAAATTGCTCCAACCCGCATAAAGCGTTATGGTGCCGTTTTTCGCATAAGACATGTCTATTTCAGTGGTCGCTTTTTTAGTGCATTCCGCGTCGTAGAACCAACCCGTGAACGAATAACCGTACATTTTCGGGTCGCTTCCGATGCTGGGAGTGGGCAAATAAAATTTGTTGCTGCTGCCCTCGGTATAAGTGCCGTTTTTAACCGCGGCGCCGCCTTGAGAATCGTAAACTATCGTGTAACTGTTGTCGCTGTTGTTTCCGCCGCAACCGCTTATGAACAGCGCGGAAGATACCAGCAACGCACAGACGAGCGCTATTATGACTATCGCCCTTGATGATTGCCTTTTTATCATATTCCCTCCTGGTTTTTCAGCCGAATTTTTTCGCTTTTTTGCTTTGCGTTTTTGCTTTTAGTTCTTGCTCATCAATCGCCGCGCTTGTTTTTATCAAGCGGTTTATACGGCGTTTTTAAGCGTTTTTTCAGCGTTTATCGCCGCGCAGGCAAAAGCGACACTTCGACCTTTTCTCGAGCATATTATATCACGCAAGCGGTGCGTTTACAAGACAAAATTTTTTGCTATTTCTGCATAAAAAATAGTACCCGCTACCGTATCGCCCGATAAAAACCCGACCGAACGGCACTCCCCGCCGAAAACTTTAAAAACCGAACGTTTCGGGAAGTTGAATACTTTCTATTTAAACGCTTTCTCGGGGGCGGTAATTAAATATTTTCAATTTCGGCTGCGAGCGTAGCATCGATTGCGCCCTCGCACGCGGGGTAAAGCGCTTCGCCTTTGTCGTAAAGTTCGGTTGCAAGTTTAAGCCACAAAGCCATCGCTATTTCTTCTTCGCTAAAACGGCAGTCCGTAAACGGATTTTCGAACAACACCTCGCCGTCGCAAACTATTTTGTCAAGCTCGGGCACATGCAGGCTGCAATCGGTTCCGCTGTATATAGGCATAAGCTCGAAAGGAATTTCGCTTTCTCCTTTCAATCTGTAACCTTTATCGCCGAAAATCTCGCCCGCCGTGCCTTTAACCGCAAAACGCTCGCTTCTTATAAGCGAAAAATACTGCGCGTGCGAAAAATCGTAAATCGCGCGGCGGTCGCCGAAATCGAGCAACGCCATTACTCTTTGGTGAGCTTTAAGCTCGGGCGGCTTTTTGCCGTTTCTGCCGTTGCTTTCGTAGTATTCGTCGTTTACTAACGTTTTAGTTATTTCGGGCAATTTTTTTTGCGTTTGCAAAAACGCGCGGATAAGCGCCGCCGCGTGGTATGAATGACAACACGAAACCTCTACCGTGTGAACCTTGCCGAAATACCCCTTTTCCGCAAGTTTTTTAATTGCTATGTAGCGCGGGCGCAGCGGGTATTGCTCGGTTATTTGAAATTCTTTGCCTACGTATTGTTTTAACTTTTCGCGCTCGCTTACGGTAAAACCCGCGGGAGTTTCGCAAAATACCGAGTAGCCGCGCGCAAGCAAACTTTCTGCAACGCTCACGTTGCTCGCCTTGTTTACGCAAAGCAGAACGTGGTCGGCGCTTTCTATTTTCTCTATATCGGCTACCACGCGCGCGTGCGGGTACATTTTTCTTATTTGCTCGGCTTTTTCGGCGTTGCGGCAAACCACTGTTTTTAAAGTTACGCCCGACATTACGTTTATTATGTTGAACCAGGTGAAGGCCCGCCACCCCGAGCCTACCACGGCTATGCTTTTGTTCGTTTGCATTCTGCTTTTCCCCTTTTGTTTTCCTATAAAACTCTGCCGCGCCGATTTTTAAAATTTGTCCGCGCGGTTCGGCCTTTTGACTGTTGTATTATAACAGAGGAATACCGCTCTGTCAAGACCGAATTTTTGTTGAGAGTGTCCGAATTTAAGTTGTTTATAGAAAATCGAGCAAAGAAAAAGGGACGTCGCGGTATTTGTGTAAATGTTTATTTTCATTACCCGGTTTATGGATGACTGGTATCGGTCGCTTTCCTTTTGCCTTGCCGAATTTGTTGTAAGCGTCTATAAACACACTCATCACCGCGTCAAGCGTTTCGTAACTTCTGTAAAAACACCGGCTTCGTCTCCGGACTTATCCACACTACGCCCCGTTTTTTTATCTAATTCAGCACGTTTGCCTTGTTCATTCCGAACATCTTTCCGACTTGCCGGGCGCTAAGGCCCGAATAGTATGCTTTTATCGCTTGCTCCTTTACTTCTTCCGGATACAGCGGCTGCGGTTTTCCATTGTGTAAACCTTTCCGCATTTCTTGCACCTGTACCTTTGTATGCCTTTTAAATTTTTTCCAAACATAATTTGTTCTGCCGCGCTCCCGCACTTCGGGCACTGCCTTCCGGCTATTTCTGTTGCTATTCTCATATCTTTATTATATCATAAAAAATATTGACTTGTCCACTCCTTGCGACAAAAAAAGGACGTACGGCTTTCAGAAAGCCGTTATTGATTAATTAATTCTGAAAAAAGTAGTATAATCCTAAATATAACGAATGAAAAGATGGAAACCAGTTATGTATTTTTCAAAATCAAAATATACAAGCTTCCGGCAATGTCCTAAAATAGTCTGGCTCGATAAATACAAGCCCGAAGAAAAAGAAATCGACAAGAGCGCACAAGAACGAATGGCAAGCGGAAACATTGTAGGCGATCTCGCCAGGACGCTGTTCGGCTATTTTACCGAGGTAACGACGTTCGACGACGACGGCAAACTCGATCTCGACGCGATGAAACGCAAAACCGCAGAATGCATCGATAAAGGCATCGAAAACATATGCGAAACCTCGTTCGATTATAACGGGTTAACGGTGCAGATTTCAAAAACGTTTTTTGCGTGGATTGTCGGAACGCAGGGTAAAGTGAAAATCAAATCGCCGCGAAAGGTAATTGACGAGTTCAATGAGTTTGTTGCTAAAATAAAAGAAGAATACTGACAAGGAACTGTCGTTTATGGAAGTAAAGATCAACTCTTTACCACTCCTGATTTTTTATGTTATCCGCTATGTTTATAATCGGAACACCGAGTTCCTGTGCGTGCTTATAGCATTTAAACGCACCGCCATAAAAACTCCTTTCGATTTACTGTTATTATTATAATTTTTCTCACCGTAAATAGGAAATCACCCCTCGAAACGGCATAAAAAAAGAGAGAACATTTATCCTTGTTCTCTCTTAAAAGATTTGTATTAAATTGTAGGTGTTAGGCGGGGATTAAAACGAAGTCGTCAGTTCAAGTCCTGTTTTTTGAAAAACAGGTCAAAATGCAGCTCCTAAATTCAAATATTCCGCGAAGGGCGCGAACCACAAGATATGGTAACAAAAAAGCACAAGACCTACTAAATCTTGTGCTTTTTATGTTTTGTAGCTTTTTCGTACTACAAAGATGTCTGCGTTGCCCAAAATAGCTGATTCTATCTGCCGTTTTGGATTTTAGTTTTTACGTTTTCTCGCTTTTTCCGTTTCGTTTTCGAACCAAGCAGTTCAAATTTCAAAGAAGAGATTTCAGATACTCTTCGACGTTTCTGTATTCTATTCCGTTTTCGAGAGTTGTATTTTCTCCGCGATAGATGACCGTTCTCTTCGAGATTTTTCCGTATCTGAATTCCGTATTTTTCAGTTTTTCTTCGTCAATCAAATGTCTATATTGTTCTTTCGCTTGTGCCTTGCTGTGCTTTACTTCGTAAATTTCACAAGTCGCATTCGTATTATCCGCAACAACCATATCGAATTCGCCGACGGCAAACTGAAGCTGAAAAACTTGCTTTTTCGGATTCTCAATCTTTGTTTCAAGCAACACGATGTCTTCCATCATTCTGCCCTTTATATCGCTTAAAATCCGTTCGATAACAGCATTTCTTTCGTCTATCGAAAGCTCCTGAAACTCCTCGTCTTCAAGCAACGATTGCACGAGTTCTTTTGCTTGCGAATTCTCGTCAAGCAAACTCATTCCGCCGTCACGATCGTCTCCGTGACGTTTGAACATTTCTTTAGACGTCTTTCCGTCTAATTCCTCATATCCCGCAGCGGCATAGCAGTAAGAACACACTTCGTAATATTTCCCTGAAGACATGCGCTCATAACGCCCCGATGCTTTTGTCGCAAACAGGTCATTCCCGTTTTTGATATGCTTAATGAGTTTATCTATTTCCCTTTCCTTTAAGCCGTCCCGATCGTACCTCTTGCTTTTCGGAACAAGTTTCCAATAGAGCGCGCGGTTGATAACCCCTTTTCTGTTTTCGTAAGGCAACCCTTTTTTAACATAATCGTTATACACGCCTTGTTTCAATATTTCGACGGTGCTTGCAACTACTTGGCTTAAAAATTTGAGTATTCTGTCTAATCGAGAATCCGGAAAGAAATCCCCTTTCATATCCGGGCTTCTGCGCACAAGCACGGTATCGTCGAGAAAAACCACAACATAACCGTTTTCGTTGATGACGCCGATTTTGAACCATACGCGTTTCCACGGGAATTCTTCTTCCATATCTTTTTGGAACTTTTCTTCGGAACAATCTTCGGGAGCGTAATACTTATTGAATTTTATGTATTGTTTTAGCGTTCCTCTCGGCACGGAAAACCAGAACTCCCACCGTTTATCGGGATAAGTCGGCTTAATTTTCTCTATTTCGCCGAGCAAATTATTTATTGACTGCAATCCTGTTTCTGTCAATGAAATATCGTTATGATCTAATTTGTTTGAATGATAAATATGCTTATATAAATCGACTTCAAAAGCCGACATAACCCCCTAAATTATATTTCAAAATAATAATTACAATTCGAGTGATAACCATGTACCCCCATCACAGTCCAAACTTCTATATGTAGTGCAATGTCCCTTTTATTCTGCGACACAAACATAATTTTTTTATAAAGCACTATAGATTATCTAACACTAAACTGATAAAATTCGGGACAAACAATTGCGCGTACCCCATTTTTGTCGGATGCAAGCCATCACTTTGCATATACGCAGAGATTTGAGTGTATTTGGCATTGTAAAGATCAAGAACCCTCAGCATATTCCCCCATTTGTTTGAAAGCTCCGATACCGTTGTCTGAATATATTGTCCGTATTCCACATACTTTCCCCAATCGAATTTCAGAGGACAGGTATACAACACTACCTTGGTATTGGGCGACACCTCATGTACCTTCGCAATAATATACTCTATCGCACCCGTTACAGTCGTCTTATCGAAAGATTCTAAGTCTGTTGAGATGCTTACTGCGCCAAGCGGAATACTCTGCGAAAAATCATTGGTAGAAAGTTGGACAACCAATATATCCGGTTGTTTTGTAAAATCGAAATTACTCAATCTTGTTACATACGATTCGCTTCCTGTTGCCTCATTGGCTTTGCATGCAAGCGTCGTACCCGATATGGCTTCTTTTTGATAAGAATTTCCCGTCAAATTCGCCGTGATCTCGGCAAACGAAGTGCCGTCGGTATCACCCCCGTGACCGCGTGTAACGGAAGATCCGAGATAGAATATCGTTTTATCCTTCAAAGGATGTGTTGCCAGCTCCCTGTAATGATATATCGAAGAAGTTGTTACATGATAATACTCGAAATGATTCGTACATTTATGGGACTCCGCGCCGATATGTGTCATTTTAACATAATCCTGTCCCGTTACCGCACGAATTTTTGCTGTAAGCTCCGCGCTCGCAACTCTACTATCGGAAACGGCAGTAATATTCCCTTGACTGATATTCACACTTGTAAAATGCTTCGATTCTCCCCCGTCGATCGTCAGCAAGTATTCACCGTTCCTGAAGGAAACTTCAAACTCATGATTTTCGCGCAATATTTCCGGTTCCACCTCCCAACAATAATTTGCATATTGCCCTTCTACGCAGACTCCGAGAAACAGAACTTTGTTCCCGCTATTCGCCCCAAGATAAACTCTTCCGTTTAATCCGCCGGCATAACTCGTTAAAATCTGTCCGCCGCCTGTACCACCCGGCATATAAATTCCTTTAAAACCAATCTTCCATTCGGATGATGCGCTCACGGGAAGCACAACCGGTTCATGAAGCGCAAGCAGTGCGTTATTCAGTCTCACTTCCGTATCGGAATATGAAACCGTCCCCGCCTGCACAGTTGCCGCAAGATTGCGCCCATAAGAAATAAGAGAATATTCTTTTTTCGTCGCAAGTTTACCGGACGTAAGATCGTTCATCCACTGTACCTCGTCGCCCTTATAATCGGGATTTTCTTCACAATAAATTTCATAGGCGGATTTCCCGTTCTCGGCACCGAAATCCGTCTTAATGCCATCTATCACAAGATACCCATCATCGCTTATCTCAACCCGATTTCCGCCCTGAAGCGCTTCCCTGGAAGCATTCTCTCCACAGGCAACGCCACACGCCATGATAGCTATACATGAAGCCAAAACGCCAAGTTTCAAAATAGGATTTTTCATTTCTTCTCCTTTATATTACCGATTTGATACCGTGGGCCCGTTAATTACAAGAATATCGTCCCCATTTTCATTCGTTACAAATTCAGCCCGATCGATGCACACTTGGCGCGGATAGTTTTGTTCTTTACTGTAATGACAATGATACGCGCAGAGGAGTTCTTTCCCGTCGAGGGATTTTGCAAAGCTGTGATGTCCCACACCGTTTACTTGCTCCGTCATATGTAAAATCGGATTACCCTCATACTTTACAAACGGTCCGTCCGGGCGATCGGAAACCGCATAACCTATTGCATAATATTTACTGCGCGTATCGTTTGCGGAATAGCTCAGATAATACTTACCCCTGTGTTTTAAAACAAACGGACCTTCGGCAACGAGTCCCTTTTTTAATTCCCAGTCTTTCTCGGCACGCAATAATAATTTTTCATCTTTCTCTTGCAGAACGCTAATATCGTCGTTTAATTTTGCCGTATATATCAGATTCTCGCCCTGAATACGAACGTAGTACAACCAAAGCGATCCGTCGTCGTCGAGAAAGAAATGTCCGTCAATCGCCTTATCGGCAATCAACCACTTCTTTTCCGTTTGCGTAAACGGTCCCAAAGGATTATTCGAAGTAGCAATGGCAAGATGCTCCTCCGACGCATATACCATATAAAATTTTCCGTTGCGCACCATTATTTCGGGCGCCCAGAAGCGGTCTTCGCCCATCACGTCGCCCTTTTTTAGACAATAACCCCTATCTTGCCACTTGATCAAATCATCGGAAACAGAAACCCGAAAGCCGTCCCGAGAATTGGTAGCATAAATATAGTACTTCCCTTCATACGTCAATAAAAACGGGTCCGCCCCTTCAAATAAGGGATTATAAGATTTTTCCATATCAATTTTCCTTATATATAAATTTAAAATACATGCCGTAACGCGAATGGAATAACCGATTAAACGGAAGAAAACACAGCTCACCTTGATTAAGCGTAGACAATACGACCGTTAAGCCACACGCCGTTTGAATTATTTTTATACTTTTATTCAAAGAATTACCCTTTAATACAATGGTATCCGAATGCTCCCCGCAATACGGCGAGCCGAAAGAAAGCTGACTTTCCTGCACGTCGTGCACATCATTCTTTCCGAGATCGGCGACAAGCAACAAGGGTCCATACATGATTGCTTTATATTCTTGATTCCCTTTCAGCGGTTTTAATTGAAAAGAAAATGGCAAAGCATACTCCACGGTATCACCGTCCTTCCACTCTCGTTCAATTTCTAAATAGCCTTTCTCGCGTCGAGTAATATATTCTTTCCCGTTGAGTTTCAACGTTGCTCCACGGTTTGCCCATTTCGGCAAACGTAGCAAGAGTTTCAAATAACCCGACCCTCTCACGGATAAAGTCGTTTTTTGTTCGGAAAAGAAATCTCCGCTCTGCACAATCGTAAAATGTTCGTTATATTGAAATTCCGAAGGATAAAACATATTGACATAAACACAATCAGTCGCGCCGTAATAAATACCGTAAGGCAATTTAGCAAAGCTCTCCATACCGGTACAGGCACAACACCAAAAGCTTTTATCGACCGAATGATAAATCTTATAACGTCCGAACGCCGTATTCGTCAAATAAGTTTTTAATCCCGTGTCGGGAGCCATTGATGCGAGGATATGATTTGTGTAAACATTTTCAAAATAATCCGCATACTTTTTCTTCCGCGTCCAACGGAATAAATAATCCGAAAGTTTCAACATATTGTAGCTACAACACGTTTCGGACGATTCGGAGGAAACTTCTAATTTGCCTGCATCCTGCCAAAATTCTGCTCTGCTCGTACTACCGTTGGCATAGGTGCGTGTCAGAATCATATCGAACGCATGCTCACAGACAGTTTTATAAAACGTTTCCCCCGTTACTTCATAAGCTGCTGCGCAACCGAGAAATTTCGGAATCGTTGTATTGGTGTGCAAGCCGGTCAGTAAATCCACTCCACGCGCGATTTCTGCAAGAAACGGCTTTTCTTCAAAATACCTTGCTGTTTGTAAATATTCCTGCCTATGCGTGATACCATATATTTGATACATGACCTCTGCCATTCCGCCATATTCCGTTTTAAGGACATTGGCACGCACGGAATCGGAAATTGCAGACATTCTTCGGTATACCCAATCCGCTGCCTTTGTCAACATCTTAAAAGCTATCTGACGTAAATTATCGTCTGATACGTAGAAATAAACATCCAATAACGCTTCGAGAGTTTTATGATAAAAATACCACGGAACCCATACAAAAGTTCCATCCGAAGCAGTAGAGTTTTGTCCTTGTCCGATTACCTCAAGAGCATCAAATACAGACGTTCCGATTGCGCCGATATAGCCCGCATTATCAGGATGGCGTTCTGCAAAGGCATCCTGACATTCCTCCAAGGCAGACAACAGATACGATAATCTTTCAAAAGCAGACTCGCCGTGAAAGTGGTAGTCCGGCATCGTTCCGATTGATTTGGCAAGTGCAATAATGTAATGTGCTTCAAACTGACCCGAGCCACCGCTTTTTACGGAAATCCAGCCTTCGTAGCTATGCGCCCCTTTCGTATCCAAACCTGCAATTCTGCGATAATTATAGAGGAGTCTGTCTTTATCCAGACCCATCATATAATCGAGATTGACTTTCTGCAGGAGAGCATAATACGAATGTTTTTCAAATCGCACCTTATCCAGTTCGGCACCGAATAATAACGCTTTCAGATTAGAAAATTTGTCTATCATTTATTTCTTTTATTTTGGCAACAGGTACTTTTTCTTTTCGCGCCATATCGAACAACCCATTCTTTTCCTGCATTACATCCGTCAGTTGCGTCATGCAGTAACCACACATGTAAGTCATAGATTTTATTGCCGACGTCAAACTGTCAAAACGCTTCAAATACGCCTCTTGCCCGTTTACTTTTTCGCCATACCCCCAAGCGTCAGAAGCCCCGTCCTGCAACGCAATGCCGCCGTATTCGCTAACAATAATCGGCTGTCCTTCGTAATGATTGCCTTTGGCGAATACAGTTCTTATAGAACCACCGGCAACCTGCATTTCTTTCACGGTCTTATCCTTATCTGAATATGCGGCAAGCAGTTCGGAACCGTATTGATCGTAATTATGTAACGTCACAATATCGCTTAACGTATGTTCCCAACCGTCGTTGGAAATAACAGGGCGTTTTTGCCGATCCAATGTTTTAGTTAAATAATAAACGCTTTTCGTATAATTCTGCTGAAATTCGGAGCCTTGAATATTCTTTAACCCCCAACTTTCATTGAACGGTACCCAAGTCATAATCGAAGGATGGTTGCGCATCTGTTTTACGATTTCCTGCCACGTTTGTACCGTGCTTTCTATCGCATGATCGGTAAACCGATAACACGACGGCATTTCGCACCAAACAAGCACACCCAATATATCGCAATAGTAATAAAAACGTTCGTCTTCTATTTTCTGATGTTTTCTTACGCCGTTAAAACCGGCTTCCCGAATTAAGAGAACATCCTTCAAAATCGCTTCTTCGTCGGGCGGAGTTAAATGCGAACCTTCCCAATATCCCTGATCCAAAACCATCTTCAGATAAATCGGATCGTTATTGAGCAGAATACGATCGCCTAAAATGCGGATCTGGCGGAACCCGAAATAGGAAGCAACCTCGTCTGAAATATTTCCCTTACAATCGTACAACGTAAATTTTACGTCGTATAATGCAGGATGAAATGTATCCCAAGCGTCCGTTTCCCACGCATTATTTTCATCAAAAAACAGCGACATCTCAAGCCGTTCGTAATTTCCGTTCAATCTTCTGGATCCCGAAGCTACCATATGTCCGTAATGTTCTACATCCACGCGAACGGTTGTCCCCGCGCCATGCGGCACGTCGAAGATAAATTCCACGCTCTGACTATCGTAATTCGGATTGATTTCAACGGAATTGATTGCAATTTTCGACGAAAAATCAAGCCACACCGTCTTATAAATTCCGGTCGTTTCCTCATACCAACAACCGTAATTGTTTTTTAGAATCCGTTGTTTCCCTCTCGGGCGGTCCGCATCGAAATTGTCCTCCGCCTTCACGACAATCAGATTCTCTCCGCACTTCAAATATCCGGCAATGTCAAAAGCAAAGCGCGAATATCCGCCTGTATGCGACCCGACAAAATTCCCGTTTACCCAAACCTTTGTCCGATAATCCGAACCCTCAAACGTAAGATTAACGATTCCGTTTAACCATTTTTCGTCGACTAACAATGTTCTTGCATACCAAATGATATCATGACGTGTCGTATCGCCGATTCCGCTGTCCTTACACAGATAACAGAACGGCACACGGATCTTCATGGCATGTTCGGGAAATTTCTTAAAAAACTCCTTCGCCTCTCCCTTGTTTTCGTCATCGAAAACGAAATCCCATTCCCCGTTCAGATTCAGCCATCGATTGCGCACGAACTGCGGACGCGGGTAGTCTTTTTGATAACATTTTACATGATTGATTTTCATAATCTTTTTCCGTTAAATTTATTCCTTTTTTGTAGGGCTATCATCCCGAGGATTCTCTGTTTCCGTCTGTTCCCCTTCTGATTTTTTCGCCCTCGTTAACTTTTGGAACGGCTTTTTCTTTATGATAAAAAGCACGAATGCGGTACAAAATAACAACCCGCTGACGCCAAGCACTGTATAAACGGCAATTGCAGCCGCATTGCTTTCTATCTTTTCCGCTTCTACTTCCACCTGCCATGAAACAGGCTCTGCGGCAGTCCCCCAGCTGTTTACCGCATTGACGGTTATCGTATACTTCCCCTCTATTTCCGCAACAAACCTTGAATTGGAAATAAGGGCAACGGGATTCCCCAGCGGATCGATCACTGTAAATTCCGCATTGACAGGCTCACCCGTAATGTCAACGACGTCGACGATAGGAATCGTAACCGTTCCGTTCAGCTTGGCAAATGTCGGTTTATTGGACAGGAAAGTAATTTCCGGTTTTACCGTATTGACCGCCGTTAATTCCGTCCCGGCATAAAAATCGTCGAACGATGCATTTAAGGCATGAACGAAATATCCGGACATAATCTTTTTTCCCGAAGCAATTGCATTTTTCGAAGCCGCCGCCATTCCCGGAACATTATATCTGAAAATAGGCAGCGGGCTCTTTCCGCCGTAAAGCTCAATGCTATTGCCTACGATATGCACATCCATTTCAACAGGCGTGTTTAAAAGAGAAGCAAGCCCGCCTATGTTGGTAAAATCGTTCGCAATCGTGTTTCCTCCCACTCTGCCGACTGCCCCGACATCGGGCACATTCGCACCGACGTGACTGTATATGATATACAGGAAATTATTATCGTCGATATACCATGCCATCATTCCGACACGTCTGAATTCATTTGCGGCATCATATTTTGTAACGGTAATTTTGCTATAAACGTAATAATCGTCCGAATAAGCAAAGGTGACGTCACGAAGGCAAACATCGATAGTCGTAAGATCTTTGCCGTAAAAATCCGTCCTGTCCCCGGTAATCGCCGAGCCCTCAACCGTCCCACCGTCATTTGCTTTCCAAGTATCGTAACTCGCTCCGCGAACGGTATATTCCTCCGTCAACTGAAACAGCTTGTGAGCTTTAAAGCCGTCAAATACGGGAGAATAAACGGTCATTTCCGTGCCCCATGCGACAATACCCGACATCACACTATCGGACAGCGTAATGCTGCTCACGGAACAGGAATCGACGAGTGCTTTCCCCTCGGCATAAAAGCTGATTTCACCGTTTTTTACAGTGGTCTTCAAGGTCAATAAATCGGTCAAAATAATACCGGAAACGTTTTCTTCATGAAGCTTTTCCAATCCGTTTTCGCCCATTCTGTAAATTTGCGCTTTAATATCCCTTCCCGAATTTCTGGTAATTACGGCAAAAACGTAATGATCACGATTTTCGTAATAAGCCATAACACCGAACGAGCCGCGCTCGCCAAAGACTATACTTTCGGAAAGCGTTACCGTCGTCGTTAAACTGCCTTCGGCAATTTCAGAATCGGAAACCGCATAGGCAGGTTGCTCGAAATTTTTTGCATCGATCGAAATTTTTCCGTCTTGAAAATCAAAATCGTTTTGCGTTTCGGAGGACAAATAATACTCGGTACCGTTAAAGCTGCAAACATACTCTCCGAACGGCTCGAATGCTATTTCGTCGATTTCCAATTCGGAAAACTCCGCAACGCAGCCGAACACGTGGAAGCCTACAAACCCGACTTGGGTATACAAAGCGGCGTCACGATAACTCAGCACCTCTTTCTCCTCCGCAAAGAGCGTTAAAACGTTGTATTCCTTGCTGACGGAAATATGCAAAGGTCCTTCAACCGTTAATTCCTCCGAAATTTCAGATGAAACCTCATATCCGCCGATTACGCCCGAAAAACGGGCATATCGGTTACCGTCCGATTGCACAATATCGGCATAGATATAATTGTTGTAATCGAGATACCAAGCAATCAAGCCTGCCGCGCTTTCCGAAATACTCTCGGAAGCAGGCATAATACCCACCGTAGCGGCGACCGTGTAATTAACGCCCTGAAGCTCCGTCAACGGTCTGACCAACTGATAAATAGTATCGCTCCTGACAGGATTTGAGGCGTCTCCGCTGTACGTTTTGGTTTCGCCGTTATACGACCAGCTTCCGCCCTTCTTACCCGTTGCCACCGTTCCCGCAGGCGCGCCTTCGACGGAGTTAAAATTATACTCGCACAAACCGTATTCATTCTCTGTCCCAGCAAGCTCCTGACGGGTTCCGTCCTCCGCCGTAAAATTTGTTACCGTTAAAGCATTGGACACGTTACCGCCGACAACCCCCACCCGCACAGAGCTTTCACGATAAGGCACCGTCATATTCACAACGCACGTACCGATTTGAATATCGTTTAAGATAAGACGCATCACGTCACCGCTCAAGCCCGTTGCGGTATTTCCCGCGTGATATTTCTCTACGGTAAAATCCCAACCGCCTTCGACGTTCATCGGTCTTTCAAGAATTTCCTGATCCTCTCCGCTGAAATACGACCCGTTATTGTAGACCCAAAAATCGGTAAATTCTTTTCTTGCAAAAGCATTCCCGTCGTAGACCTGTAAATTCTGCCCGTCCTGCTTCCCGTAAATCAGCAGGTTAATAATGGTATCGTCTCTTCCGCCGCTCCAACCTTCGTTTCGCCACCAAATCGTAGCGGTGATATAATTATCCTCATCCAAATACCACGGAACAAGACCGATTTGCGAAGTTGTATTGGGCGTCGTAACTGTGTTTGCCGACAGCTCAAAATGAGCCGATACCGTATAATCTCCGCAAGCCTCCTCCGATTCCCGCACTAAAAAATTCGAGTCGTAGCTTACGGAACGGGTGGTTTTTAATACATTTCCATCGCTCCCGATATTCCACGGGCTGCTGCCATCCGGTTTTACAAGTTCCCATCCGTTCAAGGAAGCTCCGCCGCCGCAGAAAGGTTCGGAATCATAGCCAACCCTCCCGCAAGCGCAGTTACCGCACAACCGATTGCCAACCAATTACGCAGAGACTTTATCTTAATCATTCTTTTTACCCCCGTTCTTCTTTTTAAGCGCAAGCACGAGCATCACAACCGCACCGGCAACGAACAGTGCGCTGAAAGCAATCGCAACGATTTCCCCCGTCGTAAGGCGCACGGAAGAATTCTGTTTGGGCGGATTATCGGAGTCCTCCGAAATCTTTTTTACGCTATTCATATCTTTCTTCGCTTGCTCCAATACGGAATTTACGACGGATTGCGACTCGGAGCCGTCGATGTCACTCTTTGCCCGAGCAATGATTGCCTGCAACGCACTCCAATTTTCGGCGCTGTAATCATCGCTTGAAAAAGCTGCCGCATAAACGTCCAACTCCGATTTGGCACTCTGCTTTGCCGCCGCCAGCGCTCTTGCTTCTTCCATGGCTTTTTCTTCGTCGATCGTCGCTTTCGTTACGACAGTATCGATTTTTCCCTTTGCTTCCGCTACGAGAGCATCTATATCGGCGTCTTCATCTTCAAACGCGTTCACCGCATCTGCAATATAGCCGCGAATCTCGTCCCACTCGCCCGCATAATAATCGATCTCGTTTTTATAGCTATCGAGCGTGTATCTTGCCAATGCCACCGCGGTATTTCTATCGATCGTAATATCGTTTGCATCGACCTCCGTAAAGTTTTCAAATTTCGCCTGCGTCCCCACAACGGTAACGCCTGCATAAACTTTTTTGCTCACTGTCGCCGTGCCGTCGCTTTCTGCATTCTCTTGTGCTGCAACGTCTGCCGTCAAAGCGCTTACCGTGTCCGCAAGCCCTTCTATCTTTGCACCCAAAGCGTATGTTCTCGCGCCTTTTACAATTACAACAATATCATCGCCCGAAACCCAAACGGAAAAGCTATGCGTCACGTCCAAAATATCTTCCGTAGCGGGATATAACCCTTTGGAAACGTTGTAAATCAGTTCACCGTCCAGTTTTACCTGCAACATCAGCGTAATCGGGCTATCGGCAGTCGATTTCGTCATATAAACCGCAATCCAATTATCATGATCGATAAACAGAGGCGTTAAACCGATTCTGCGCGCCAAAGCCAGCTCGCCTGCCTTTAACGCAGTAATATCTGCGCTTACAAAATATGCAGAGGAATATTGAATTTCCTTGATTGCGTAATAAGCCATCACCGCGTCCTGCGCACCGTTGCTGTCATCGCCGATGATTGCCCCGCTCTCTGCCTCCAGTTGCCAGAAATCCTCGAAAGACCCCTTTACGATATAATCGCCAAGTCCGCCCTCAACAACCTCGCTCGCCGTATCGTTGATCGCAATATCATAGAACACCGCCTTCGTGTTGCATACAAGGAAGCCGTATTTCACCTCTTCTGCGCCTGCCGCCGCCTCACCGATTCCCTGAATACTTACGTTTCTGAACGCCGTTCCGTTATACCATACTGCCGCGTTCTTTTCACTCACCAATACGGTAAGCTTCTGTTCTTCGTTCAGCATTTCGTACGAACTGTCGTAAACCGTTTCAAATTGGTTATATACCAACTCCCCGTCGATTCTTGACTGAACCATAACGGTGATCTTATTGGCATCCCAGCTTGATTTCGACATATAAACCGCAATCCAGTTGTTGCCGTCCACATACCAGGGAATCAGCGCAACGCGCGTACCCGGTCTACCGTTTGTTGCAAGCATCGTAACGGAAACGGTGATTTTGTATTCGATTTTGTAATCCGACGGAACCACATAATATTCTGCCATTAAATGGTCGTCGGTATTGTTTTCCGTATCGTCGCCCGTGTACGTTTGGGTAACGCTGTTCACCGTCCATTTCCCTTGCGTGGAAAGCGCCGTTCTTTCAACCTCGTCAATCGCGGTTTTTGCCGACGCTATAACGCTTTCGATTTCTTCGGTTGCATTGGCTTCGTCAATCTCCGCCTGTGCCGAAGAAACGATGTTACCGATGGCAGCCCACTCCTCGTCAAGATAATTGTTTTGACCTTTTTCCGCCGCATATACGGTAAGCGAATTCTTTGCATTTACCTTGAACGTAATGAATGCAATTGCCGATTTCGCATCGGCAAGCGCTGTGTTTACCCCGTCCAGATCTGTTGCCGCGTCAATTGCTTTTTTTGCTTCTTCAATCAATTTCGTAACGGTTTGCCATTCCAAAGTGTTATAGAAATTATTTTCGTTGCTGTAAGCGTCGAGCGAATCGTGCGCCGCACTCTTTGCATTTGCAAGCACGTTATCTTCTGCCTGCGGAACGGTAATAGCAAACTCCTTTGTTGCAGTAATACCGTTTCTGGAAAGCGTTGCCGTCAATGTTACAGCTTCTTCCGACTCCTCGGACAGCGTGACGATTGCCCGCGAATCACGGATTTCTATTGCCGCTGTATTGCTTGACGCCCAAGTGACGGCAACCCCTTTTTCTCCGATTACGGCAGGAAGGTCAAAGCTCAAAACAACCTTATTGATTGATTCGCCGGAAAGAGATTCCCAGGTCAGCGCTTCGTATGCGGCATCGACATCCGTTTCGTCGATTGTTTTCACCGCATCGATTTTTTCATGATACTCTGCGATCTTCCCATTCAGCTCCGTTACGTTTGTTACCGTCTCAAAAGCCGTTTTTGCCTGTGCGATTATCGTTTGGATTTCCGTCCATTGCGCTTCGTAATATTTACTTTGATCCGCTTCATAGTGATCAATATCGAACTTGGCGTAGGCAATCGCCTGATTAACAGCCTTTACCTCTGTTCCGAGATAGAAATTCGTGAAAGTTGCCGCCGCGTTTCTCGCTTCGAGCCCCACGTAATTATGCGCGGAATGTTTCATTGCGTCGGAAAGCCCGGAAATCAGGAAGGTTGTCTGATAGCCCGTATTGGAACCGGATGCCGACACGAACACATTCGTATTGTTCACAAGGTTTTTATCTGCCTTTTCGCCATCCGCTACGTCAACACCGTATAGCACCTGATCGCCGATTACTCTCACCCACAGGGTAAATACGTTGTCTTCAAAATACAGTTTTTTATCCGCCTCCGAAACATCGCTTTGAATCACTGCGCAATTATCTCTCCGCGTTCCGTTTGATACCCATTGCGGAACAAGCTCCACTTTGTTATAATTCGACCACGAATGAACAAAAAACACCAAATAGTTGTTTGAATCGGCATACCAAGGAACAAGCGCGATTTCGCCTGCAAACGAAATATCGGAAACGTCGATCGTAACGGAGGTGTAATAACAATACTTTCCGTCAACGAGATATGCTTCGTCAATCTCCATTCCTTTATAGAAAGCATCCGTCAACGCAATATCTCCGTTTCCTTGCTTTGCCGAGGTATACGTATTCGTATTTGTATTGATCGTCCACTTTCCTACCGTAACGATGGCTTGTTCCACCGCATCAATCGAGGTTTTGGCACCATTGACGATCGAATCCAAGCTCTCGACAGATTGTGCCTCATCGATGCTTTCCCGTGCCGACTCCACAATGGTCTGAATTTCGGTCCATTGTTCGGAAAGATAATTACTCTCCCCCTTTGCAACCGCATATTCCGCAAGTGTGTTCTTTGCATTTACTTTTGCGGTGAGCAATGCGATTGCATCCGTCGCCTTCAACAAAGCGGCATTGACGTCTGCCACGGTGCTCGCGGCATCGATTTCTGTTTTTGCCTCGGAAATCAGCGACGTAATTTGTTCCCATTCCGTCGCAGGATAAAATTCATTATCGTTATTATAGCCGTCGAGCGTATTCTTTGCCGTATCCTTTGCCGCCGCCAGCCCGTCTTCGGTGGCTTGCGGAACGGTAACTTCAAAGCTCTTTGTTGCGGTAGCGTTACCCTTTGTGAATGTTGCCGTGAGTGTTACAGTGCTTGCCTGTCCTTCGGCAGGCGTGACAACGGCAGACGAACCGCTGATTGCAATGACCGATGAATTGCTCGAAGTCCAAGAAATCACGATATTGTTATCTGCCGACACGGGTAAAGTAAAATTAGAGGTTACGCTATCGGCTGTCTCGCTTGCGTTTACCTGTTCCCACGTCAACGCCGTCGCCGCCGCTTCCGCATCGACTTTATCCTTGGTGCCTACGGCATCGATTTGGGAATGATACGAAGTAATCGAAGTCTCCAACGCCTCCAACGAAACAGCGCTCTCGAATGCCGTTTTCGCATTGCCCACGAGCGCCCCGATCTCTTCCCATTGCGCAGCATAATAATCAGCTTCATCCGCATATCTTTCAATATCGAATTTTGCATAGGAAACTGCTTGGTTAACGGCTATCACCTCGTTGCCGAGATAAAAATCCGAGAAGGTTGCAGAACACCGTCTCGCATCAAACCCTGCGCAGCTTCTGTCCGAATTAGATGAAATTGCGTTTGCAAGCCCCGGAATTTCAAACGTTCCCTGATATTTATTTTTTGAATTCCAATCGCGCCCTGCCGTAGGGACGTAAACGTTATTATTGTTTGCGTAATTTCCCGAAAGCGTGTCGATTCCGAAGAGAACCTGATCGCCCTTGATACGCGCCCACACGTTATACGTATTGCCCGTAAAATAATTATTCCAATCCGCTCTCGAGCCGCTGAAAATAACACAGGAATTATCCTGCCAATTATCTCCGCCGCCTATAATCCACTTGGAAACCAGCTCGACGTTGGCATTGTCTCCACCCCATGTATGCACATAGAACAATACCCAGTTACTGTTATCGACATACCAAGGAATGATACCGACTTGCGTCTGATTTTCCAAATTTCCGATATTGCTCACCGTAACAGAAACGTAGTACTCGTTTGTATGATTCAGACTGTCCTTTAACGGAAAGCCGAGATAAGAATCTTCGCTTTTGGCTTCAATATCACCGACCGCACCGCTCTTGGCTGCCGTATACGTGCCCGTGTTTGCATTGATCGTCCACTTCCTATCGGTAGATAGCGCCGATTTCACGGCATTTATCTTTTCTCTCGCCTGTTGCAAAATAGCGGAAATCGCATCTGTATTTTGCGCCTCGTCGATTTTGACTCGCGTTTCCGATACGATCGCTTGTATCGCACTCCAACCGTCGTCAAAATAATTCTCTTCCCCCTTTGAAGCCGCATATTCCGCAAGAGAATTTTTCGCCTTTACTTTTGCCGTGATCACGGCAATGCCGTCGGTTGCGTGTAAAAGCGCGGCGTTGACCTCCGCAACGGCAGTCGCGCTTTCGATTGCCGTTTTTGCCACGGAAATCAGCGACGTGATTTGTTCCCATTCCGCCGCATTATAAAAACCGTTATCGTTCCGATACGCGTCCAGCTCGCTGTTTGCCGACGCCTTTGCCGCCGTCAACGCCTCCTCGCTTGCTTGGGGAACGGTAATTTCAAATTCCTTTGTTGCGGTAGCATTTCCCTTCGTAAGCGTTGCGGTAAGACGAACCGTTTTTTTTTCGGATGCAGGTGACACCACTGCCAGTGCGTTGCCGATTGCTATCGTCTCCGTATCGCTCGAGGACCACGAAACAGAAACGCCGTTTCCCGCTGCGATAGGCAGAGCGAAATTAGAGGTTACGCTATCGATGGACTCACTTGCGTTCATGCTTTCCCACGTAAGCGCATCCTTTGCTTCCGCAACGGCTTCGCTATCCAAGCTTACAATAGAAGCATCGGAAAATACGGCGCGCACGTTGGAAACCAAAAATCCATATCTTACTTCTGCCGCATTTTCCGCAACCGTCCCGATCCCTTGAAACGTACCGAGCGCAGGTTTGTTAACGCCGGTAGGATCAAACTGCGTATCGTTGAACCAAAACGTTATTCTTTCGGTGCTGACTAAAACCGTAAGTCTCTCGGTGCTGTTTATCATGTCGTGCGTCTCGGAGGGCAAGTAAAATTGATCGTACACCAACGATCCGTTCAGCTTTACTTGAACCATAACCGAAATTCTACCGCCGTCCCAGCTCGAATTCGACATATACGCGGCAATCCAGTTATTATTGTCTACATACCAAGGAATAAGAGCAAGTCGGGTGCCCGGTCTACCGTTTGTTGCAAGCATCGTGACAGATACGCTTGCCTTGTATTCCATTTTACATTCCGACGGGATTAAATAATACTCCGCCATAATGTGATCGTCGGTGCCGTTGGCAGTATCATCGCCCGTAAACGTTTCGGTCTCCCCGTCCACCGTCCAATTTTCTGTCGCAGCCCAAGCACTTTCCATCGAAGGCATGGGCAACAAAAATGCACACAGAAGCAATACCGCAAAAAGCGCCGTCAATGTCCAACGAACAACAGATAATAAATTTCCCCTTTTCATACCGTTTTCCCCTTTATCTTTTTACAGAAGTTACCGCCCTGTCCGAATGCCAGGAGCTTTTCACGCTGCGTTGCAAGATCGTCGGTTAAATTTCTGTAATCGGTGACGCCGAAAATATTTTTTGCGTCGGTAATCGGACGCAGATTCGCATCGGTCAGCCACGGAAGCCAGATACCGCCCGTCGCAGCATCTACAGTCGTATAATTGAAATTTGCCGCCGTCGTTGCTTCCGGAGAAAATCCCTTTTCCGCATAACCAAGCCGACCGTCCCAATTCGTAGTCTGCTTTGTGTTATTTTGCAGGAAAATAGCAGCATCCTTATAATTTTCGTCACCTGTCAAAACATACATTTTATAGATTTCCGTCGGGAAAAATGCGCTGAAAATATCCGCACCGCTATGTCCCGTTGCAATCATGGAAAAACCGGAAACGCCGCCTTCTTTAAACGGATTATATTGATTCAGGAAAGTATTGGAGGTCTGAATTGCAAAATCATAGGTATAAACCCACGTCATACAGAATGCCGCCGCATGCCGCGCCGCATCGAGATACTTCTGCTCCTGCGTTGCCATATAAGTAGCGCTGAAGGCTTTTAACGCGAAGAATCCGGCTTCTTTATCGACGATATTCGGCTGATCGATCGTACCGCCGACATATTTACCTGTTTCATACAGATTGTTCAGTGCATAGTCGGCAGCTTTTAAAGCAGCCGTCCGATATAATTCCGCCCCATTCGCATTGTTTTTACTCTTGCTATATTCCGCTATCTTCCAAAGAAAAGGAACAACCTGCGAGGTATTGACCTTCGAGGTTCCCGCATACACCTTATTCGATGAATTAGTATTCACCGTACCGTCGTAGCGGTTATACGCACGATATACGCTCCCATCCTCGTTTTGATGATCAAGGAAGAATTGTCCCACCTTTTCCACTGCTTTCATCCAATTGGCGGGAACGGATTCGCCCAATTCCGTTTTTACCCTGATTGCCTCTATCACCCCGTTCATGCCATCGGTAAGCATGCGCAGAAACGAAGGATACTCCTCTCCGTTCGGTGCCAGGAACGAACGGTTTTCATTCGGCACATACCAGGTAATCGGCAATGCGGAATTTGCAGGATAAGCCGTATTTCCCGTCCAAAAATCGAGAATTCGTTCGGCTTTCTTTACCATATCAATATTTTTGGTTTCCCTGCCGTATTGAATCATTTGCGCCGCAAGCGAAGTCTCCATTCCCGTAAAGCCGATTTGCAACTCATTTGAACCGGTTATGCCTGTTGCAAGGTTGATTGTTAAAGGGAAGCCCGCAGGGTTGCCGCTCGCGCCGCCCTTTTCGTACCAAACGTTACAAAGAGTTTCCATACTTGCATCATACAACTCGTCGATATCCACGTTATATAAATCGGGATAACCTCCCTTGAGCGTTTTCATAGTGGAATACGCAAACGATTCGAGATAGTCCTCTCCCTCCAAAGGAATCAAACTGATCTTATAGCTGTGCCCTCCTCCCGCCTTGACGGGATGATAACGTTTTGTCCAACCGTTCGAGCCGTAAGCAACGGGACCGTCGCTGCACGGCCAAATAAAGCCTGCGTCGATACCGACGTTACTGTTTTTATCGTAACCGATAGAACCGTATTTTACATTCTCGTCAATATCGCCGTTGTAACCGCCGCCGATCTTGCCTCCGTCGACCTCCGGATCATAATGCCCGATTGTAAGTGAATTTTCCGTCGCCTTTTCACGGATATGGATAAACGGCATGCCCATCGCCGTTTCCTTCACGAACAAAGAAGGAACGTCTAGACTGCTCCCGACTGCATGGCTCGGAATTGCAGTGCTGTCCTGATAAACAAGGCACGGAAGCGTAAAATCGTAATCTTCGATCCGATCGCTTTTGGAAGCCGCGTGCATTTTGAAAGATGAATTAAAGCCCGCGTCCTTACCGACCGCTTTATCAATCACCACGTTTCTGCTCAAGCCGAATGTACCTTCGGCAATAATAAACCACTGATCGTAAATTACAAAAACACTTCCCAGCGCGGATTGCACCTTGGCGGTTGCTCCGATGCCGTAATTATTTTTCTTAACGGCAGTGTATTGTCCCGTAAACGAGAATTCATCGAAGCTCATTAACGAATTCCCCTGCTGCATGATATTCACCATCGCAGGTGTTTCCTGTTGAAACATCGTCTGACCCGCTCCGTTTTTCACCTGCACGCCACCGCTTTCAAACGACAGCGTATATCCGTCGGTAATCAGTGCAACCCCTTCTGCCGTATAGTCGGATTCATTTGCCTTTATTAATCCGTCGGTTACAAATTTAGTTTCGTCTATGCCGCCGTCCGAGCATGCCGCTGTACCCAATAACGTTGTTGCCATTACCACCGCTCCTACCATTGAAAGAATTTTTTTCGAGTTCATAATCGTTCTCCTTTATCAAAGTTTTTATTTTAGCCCTGTAATTGTGATTCCTTCAACAAGAAATCTCTGCGAAAAGATGAAGATGATCAGCGTCGGAATCAACGCAATCATCGCCCCTGCCATCATCAAGGTATACGACGAATTATATGACGATTGCAGGTTTGCCATCGAAAGCTGAATCGTCCACAGCTCTTTTGTTGTCCCCACGTACAAAAGCGGTCCCATATAATCGTTATATGCACCCGTAAAGCTCAACACGATTTGCGGAATCAACGCCGGAATCGAAAGCGGTAATATAATCCTGAAAAAGATAACCGCATGATTTGCCCCGTCGATCGTGGCTGCCTCATTCAATTCGTTAGGAAGTCCGCGCATAAACTGTACGAGAAAGAACATCGTTCCCACACCGCCAAACAATCCGGGAATAATTAAAGGTAACGGAGTGTTCAACCACTTGTATACATTCGTAAACATGATGTACGAAGGAATCAGTGTGATAATTCCGGGAATCAGCATTGTGGAAAGCATTAAATAGAAGATAACCCGATGCCCCGGAAATTTCAGCTTTGAAAACACAAACGCCGCCATTGCGCTTGAAAGCATGCCGATAAACACAGGCGGGATAATATACATAAACGTATTCAGAAAAGATCTTACAATATCGACTCTGGCAAATACATCGCTGTAATTATCGAACGTAAACGGTTGCGGAATCCATTTGAACGGCAAATCATATATCCCGTTTCTCATTGTGAACGACGTGGAAAGAGCGAACAAAAACGGTAATATAATTAAGATTGCAAACACCGTCAAAAAGATATAAGAAAAAATATTGGCAACGGAAACGCTATGCTTTCTCTTTAAGGTTTTTTCAGTCATGTGCCACCTCAATCATAATTCACCCAAAACTTCTGCATAACAAAATTGCCTGCTGCCACCACCAACAAGAAAAGTCCGTAAACAACGCCCAAAGCAGACGCATAACCGTATTCATAACCGAAATTTCCCATAAAATTATAGATATACCATACCGGTAAAATGGTATTTTCGGTATATCCCACCATAATTTTAAAGTGAGAAAATTCTTGTAAGGAGCCGATCAAATTCGTCAACAACAAATAAAAGGTAATGGGTGAAATAAGCGGAACCGTAATTTTTATAAAGTGTGTAAACGAATTCGCCCCGTCTATTTTTGCCGCTTCATAATAAGTAACGGGAATATTTCTTAACGTCGCGGAATAAATGAGAATATTCGTACCGAGCGCCGACCACAACGTCATGATAATCATCGACGTCATAAAGTTAGCAGGCTGATTTACGTCCAACCAAACAGGCGGATTCTGAGCGCCCAAGCTGTAAAGAATATTATCGAGCAAACCGTATTGCGATGCAAAAATCCATTTCCAGATAAATGTTGTGGCAACCGCACCGCAGATAATCGGAAGGAAAAAAATCGACCGATAAATCTTAGAGCCTCTGATCTTGGAATTCAGCACTGCCGAAGTAATAAGCGCCAATACAAGATTGACGGGAACGTTGATAGAAAAGATTATTACGTTTAAGAAGCTGCGCCAGAAGGTCGAATCCAAAAAAACCTTTTTATAGTTTTCCAATCCGACGAAGTGCATCTCAAACAGGTTATAAGCGGTAAACGAATATGTTATTCCCGTTACCAACGGATAAACGCAAAACAAAAGCAATCCAACGGTCAGCGGCAATAAAAATATAACTGCCCAAAACCATTCCTTGCGTTGTGCTTTGTTTAACTTTCCTTTCATATCCTACCCTCCGAAAAAATTACAGAATGCCGTTTACTTTGTTTTTTACTTGGTTTAAAAATTCATCGACGGAAATTCTGCTGGAAGCATTGGTCGCAAACAACTGGGCAGACAGCGCGTCATAGCTTTCGGTTCTCCATCTGTTGGAATTCAGCCAGGTATGCGTGCCCGCAGGTTGATGCTTGGCGCTTTCAATAAAAACGCTGTAATTTTGCGGTCCCATAGATAACTCGCGCTCAACGATACGCTCATCTACTGCCAGGCTGTTATAAATGGGAACGGCAAAACCGCTTGCCGCCAACAGCTCCTGTCCCTCTCTGCTGGAAATATACTCAACTAATTTCCAAGCTGCCATTTTATTTTTGGAATAATTGTATACGGCATAACCCGTAGAACCGGACCAGCAATTTAATTTCTGAAATTCGCCCTCAAATGCAGGCACATACGCAACATCCCAGTTAAAATCATAAGTACGGACAGAAGTCACTTCCCAACGACCGGCAATCACCGTAGCCGCCCTTTGTGCCGCAAACAACGTCGTATCCGATTGCCCACCGAGATCTGCGCCCGAAGGCATAAACGGTTCCGCCCCATACATGGCGTCCTGCAAAAACGTAAAAGCCTTCTTTAACCCCGCCACCTTGTCGGGATCGGTCGGAAATGCAGTACGTTCTTCATTCAAGAAATCACCGCCCGCGCTCCAAACCAAGCCTTCCCAAGGATAAGCCGCAATTCCGTAAATTCTTCTCGATGCGTCGGTCAGGGATCTCCACATTTCGCTTGCCTCATCAAGCGTCATAATTCTGTCGTTCGGCGGATACTCGACTCCCATAGCATCAAACATATCTTTATTGTAGTACATAACGTAAGGACCGATATCTTTGGGTAATGCAAGAATCGCGCCGTTCGAACCTGTATATCTGTCGATTGCCCCCTCGAACATATCGTTCGCTATAATTTCTTCGCTGATAAGCATACTTTGATTTAAAAACGGATTCAGATTTGCAAAAATACTGCCGTTAAGCGACCACTGCCGGAATGCGCCGTCGGGGACTAAGAATACATCGTGAACGTTTCCCGCCGCAATATTGTTGGCGTACAAATTTTGATAATCCGAAATAATATCCAAGTCCACCTTAATCGTAGGATAGCGTTTTTCAAAACCTTCGATGATTAATCTGGACGTTGCCTCCTCCATGGGTCCGACGCTATCCCAATGCGCCCACGATATGGTGCACGGCTCTCCATCATACTCATAAAGCGATGCGTCATAATTCGACTGCACCTCGTCAACGAGGTTGCCGAAATCAACGGCATTGGATCCGCCGCAGGCGCTCATGCAAAAGGTCGGAATTGCCAATACGCCAACCATAAAAATAGAAACCAACTTTTTCTTCATCTTGAAGCCCTACCTTAAAATATATTTCGGAAACACTTTTAGAATATTTCCTATCATTAGGATAACACTGGAATTATCTTAATTCAATACTCTAAGTCGACATTAAATTACTTTTTTTCGATATTTTCTTGACATAAATTAATTTACTTGACATAAATTGAATTAAATGTTACACTGATATTATGGCTAATTTCTCTCGTGTAATTTCGATAGTAAATAAAATGGAACCCGCAGATTTTGTAATGCGAGATCCAATCGGGCGAGGCGATCGGTACGATTTTGTTATTTTTCATACCGACATGATGTTTTCTTATGACGGAAGCGAGTATTTTCCGTTGCAAAAAAATACTTGCGTGCTTTTTAAACCATTCGTCCCCCAATACTATTATGCCAACGGCGAACCCATGAAAAATAGTTTTCTTGTTTTTTCCGTTGACGAAAATTATTTCGAACAGTTTGATTTCAAATTTAATACTCCAATAAAACTTTCCGATAGTCAAACGGAAAATATTTTACTTCTTATGGATCGCGCCTCGTATATCATCAATACCGATTTTGAACCGCAAGCTCGCCCTGATATACCATTTATTCTCGATAGCGTTTTTCATATCCTTGACGAAACCAACGACCCTTCCATGCGCATTTCTAACCAAAACGAACGGGACATCAAACTCTTGCTCTTGCGAAAAAAAATCATGACCGAACCTGAAAATTGGACCGCCGCTCAAATGGCAGATTACTGTCACTACAATCCAACCTATTTTGGGAAACTATATAAAAAATTATTTAATACCACTCCTACCAAGGACCGTGACTTCTTTCTTGTAGAAAAAATCAAACTCTATTTAATTGGCACCTCATTTAGTTTAGAAACAATCGCAGAGTTTTGCAATATCAAAAGCGTTCCTTACTTAATTAATCTTTTTAAATCCTTTGAGCACCAAACGCCAACTGCTTGGCGAAAAGAAAATATTGGTCATAAATCATAAAAGAACAATTTTTTATTGACGTAATAACTAATCCTTGCGAGAACGCAAAAAATGTTAATTGTAGTCCAAGTCAAACGGCGCATTTCCATTCCTTGCAACCATATTTCGAGCATCTCCGCCACTCCCCACAAGAGAAAAATTAGTATTTATCCCAAACGAATCATACAAATCATCCCTTACATCTTCTAAAACTTTAGAACAATAGGACCGATATCTCTTTACTTCATTGCTTTCAACATATTGATACATAAAACATCTCCTCTTATCCCATACCTGCCAAATAGCGGTTATTCCGCTAAATCGCATTATTATATCCGATAAAATATATTATGTCAATAGTTTTATACCGCCAAAACGCGCTTTTTTCTAAAAATATGCCCTATTTATTCTAACCCGGTCGAATTCGACCAGTTTAACCGTTTCGATTTCGATACGGTTACAAAGCCTCTTCAAGCAACATGCCGTTCTTTAATTCTATAACGATTGTATGGTCTTTTTTTATCCGCACTTCCTGAATTATTCGTCTTAATTTGTTATCCGTTATTTCGGAACTATCGGCATTATAAAGCGATAATTCCTTGCTGAATCGACTAAGCTCTTCGTTTCTCGTCTTAGCAGTAGCCATTTTTTCTTCTATAATTGATTTTTCGTTTCGTAAAGCCACAATTTTTTGAGACAGTTCGATTATTTCTTCTCTTATCCGTTCCTTATTCCCTTGCGTCGTAACTTCAATCATTGCGGCGTCTTCCATTTGCTTATTCAGTTCGTTTATACTTCTTTCGATATTGCATAAATCATCCGTATAATCATTGCCACCGAATTGCTTTGATAACTCCGACAGAACAATGTCGAGCGCACCGCTGTTATTCTGAATATACCTGTTTATCGACCTATAGACCGCTTTATGTATCAATTCATCGCCAACAGATATGGACTCACACGCTTTACCGCCATGCTCGATTCGCGTAATACAACGCCACACGATTTTTTTCTTACCGCCGGAAATCCACATACAACGCCTGTAACGGTTTCCGCACGAATCACATACAAGCAAATCCGAAAAGGGATATTTCCCGCTAAACTTACCCTTTGCCGTAATCGTTTTATCCGACACACGCGGTCTGCTGCGGCGCTTTGCCATCTCAGCCTGAACTTGCTTGAACGTATCCCGATCTATTATCGCCGGGTGATTGTTTGAAACAAGATATTTCGGCATCTCCCCGCGATTTTTTCTTGCCTTTTTTGTAATACAATTCTCTATATACGTTTTTTGCAATAACATATCTCCGACGTATCTTTCGTTCGTTAAAATATTACGAATAGCATTTCGACTCCAAATATCATTGCCCGTCGCTGTTTTTATCGGCGCGGAATCGAGATATTCCTTGATTTGATCCACGCTGTTCCCGTCTAAATACATATCGAAAACGTCTTTTACATACTTAGCTTCCTCGGGGACTATTTCCGGCTGACCGTCTTCGCCTTTTCTATAGCCTATAAGATTATATCTGAACTTAAACGTTCCGGATTGCATTCTCCGCTGTATTCCCCAACGAACGTTCGCACTGATATTTTCACTTTCAGCTTGCGCCAAAACGCTATAAATCCCTAACGCCAACTCACTTTCGGATTTTAGGGAATCAAGGCATTGCTCTTCAAAATACACACCGATCCCAAGCGCTTTCAGTTTACGAACATACTTGAGTGCGTCTACCGTGTTTCTTGCAAAACGAGCAACTGATTTCGTTATGATATAGTCGATTTTACCCTTTTCGCAATCTTTAATCATGCGAAGAAAATCGTCTCTTTTCGCCGCTTGGGTGCCGCTCAGCCCTTCGTCGGCATAAATCCCCGCAAAACGCCATTTGGGATTATTTGCGATAGCGTCCGTATAATAGGCAACTTGCGCCTTATAACTTTCAAGCTGGTCGGAACTATCCGTTGACACACGACAATACGCCGCTGTACGGAGTATCGAAAGTTCTGCGTTCGCCGCTTTCTTTTTCGGATCCGCTTCTATTCGCGTTATAATCTTTTTTGCCGCATTCACTGAACTTTTCACCTCCTATATCGCTTGAAACAACGCTTCCGTTCATAAATGTAACGGTTATGCTTCCGTTTTGCTCTATTTGCAGTTTTGAAACATACTCGTTCAAAAATTTTTCGCTTACAAGACCGGGAGCGCTCTCTGTTTCTTCTTTTATCGCACTGAGCAATTGTTCCTTACTTGTATCGTCCACCCATTCTTTACAATGACTGTATTTTAGCTTTGCCAACTTAAAAATAAGATTTTTCCCTTTGTTAAAATCGGGTTCGGGCGAATCCATAATCTTACGGAGTTCGTTTCTGCATTGTATTTCCTCAAAACTATACGAACTGCTTTTCCCTGAATTTCGATTATCCAAAAGCGACGAATCGTCTTTTATTGCTGTAAATATTTTTCCAAACTCGGCAAAAATCAATGCATCATCTACATAGACGTCATTTTTACAACCGTTTCCGCATATCCACTTCTCTCTCGACCGCCATTTCGTTCGCCTCGTCATCAACTTCCCGCATTGGGCGCAAACAATGTTCTTTTCCAGATATTCTATATTCCCCGAAAAATGCTCTTTCTTGAAACCTTTCGTATTTTTTAAGCCATACGCACTTTGAAACAAATCGTTCCCGATTATCGGCGGATAATCATCCGCTCCGATATACTTCTTATTTTCGATTATCCTTGAAACGCGATTTTTATTCCAATTACAGTTTCCTTGAAAAAAATCCACGTTACGCGCGGTTAGTTCATCGGCTATTTCCTGTAACAGTTTCCCTGCGGCATATTTCTCGAATATTTCGCGCACTACAACGGCTTCCCGATCTATAACGCAAATTTTATTCCCGTCTATCCCGTATCCGAAGCTAATCATTCTGTTTGCCATTTCACACCTCCGCGCTGAACTCTAAATCTCCCTTTAATACAAAAGTGATTGCACCGCTTTCTTCTATATAAATTTGCTTGATTATTCCGTTGAAAATATCTTTATCGAATTCGGTTATTCCCACAGGAAATTGCTGAAGATTTCTTTTTAGTTCTCTCAGCCTTTCTATACAGCGTTCATCGTCGTCCTCGCTCACCAAATGCGCCCGTCGCGTTTTCAATTCGGATATTTTCTTTTTTATCGTATCCGTTTTCTCAAAGTATAGATCCTCATTAAAAGAACCCTCGGAATAAAGAGTAGTAAACAAACTCTCCTGTGCGCTTAAAACAGAAATATCTTTATCGATTTGCATGATTTCATCGTTTCCGCGATTTATTCTTACCTTCAGCATCTGTAATTGGGCAATGGTTTCATCGATAAGACTTTTCTCGTTCTGTCTCACCTTGTTATACATCGAAACAAACGCCATTTCTATCTGCTCGTTCGACCTGTTCGGCGTATGGCAGACATCAATGCTCAAGCCTTTTTTTGAACAACTCCAAAGCATTTTATCGTTTCTGACGATAGGACGGTATGCCCAGCCGCAATGCCGACATTTTATCTTTCCCGAGAAGAATTCCTTTTCCTTTGCCCCGCGACAAAATGTTTTCTGTCGCATTTTCTTGATTTCTTTAACCTTGTCGAACTCTTCTTTCGTTATAATGCCTTCATGCGTATCGGAATAATAAAAGCTGTCCATCTGCCCTTTGTTCGGACGATTTCGTAACGGTAAAACGTTCGGCGTATAGGTCTTTCCCATAATCATATTACCCGTATACCGCTCGTTCTCTAAAACATAATTTATCCTACCGATATTCCACAGCATATCCCCGGTTTCGTGCGCTTGCATATATTTTACTATCGCGTTTGCGCCAATCCCGGACAAATACAAATCAAAGATTTTTCGGATATTTCGCGCTTCGTCCGGTTCTACAACAAGCTCTCCATCTACAAGTTTATACCCGTATGGCGCAATGCCGAGTTTATACGTTCCCTCTTCCATCCGCATTCGGATAGACTGAACCATACGTTTCGATAAAGACATTGATTCATTCTGAGCAAACGCACTCTTTATGTAAAGCAGCATTTCGGAATTCATGTTTTCCGTATCGATTTTATCGTTTTCAAAAAACACGCTCACTCCGTAAGATTTTAATTCTCTTACCGCTTCTATACACTCCAACGAATTTCTTGCAAAACTCGTGACGCTTTTTACAAGCACACGGTCTATTTTCCTGTTTTTGCAGTCTTTAAGCAGCCTTTTAAACTCGTCTCTTTTATCCATCAACGTGCCGCTGATGCCCTCATCGGCATAAATATCAATGAGTATCATCTTCGGGTTTGACTTTATGTAATCGGTGTAATACCGCATTTGCGTTAGAAATGAGTTGACCTGATCGGTCTTATCCGTAGACACGCGGCAATATGCAGCAACGCGTATTTTATCCGTTTTATTCCCGGCGGTTGCCGCAATTACCGTTACCCTGTCGGATACACCTTTATAATCATTTGCCAAACTCATTTTCTTACGTCCCTTAAACTTATTACTCGCACCGACAGCCTTTTTGCTACTCTTTCGTTCAATTCTTTCAACACGAAATACTCGATATTCCCTGCTTTATAGGCTTTTCTCATAATACTCCACGCCGAAAGATATAATAATTCATTATTCGCACCGTTCTCTTCCGCTTCCATTTAAGTCCTCCCTTACAATGAAGCGCAAGAAAACAGTATTCGGTTAATCGGTTTCAATGTCCCGAATAATCGTGAGTTTACTTTCGTCGATTTTGTTGTGATACTTCGGAAAGTTCTTCTCGATTTCCTCCGCCGCTACGTTTTTATCCGTAACGGCATACTCTCTGCCGCAAATGCGTTTGATAACCGCTTCCTTGCGTTTGAGTTCCCGCATAAACTTTAAGTGAGCCTTGCGCGCCTGCCCGTCATAGCCGATTAACATTGCGACTATGTTATCTACCCGCCCTTTGTATGCCGTCATATCTTTACTGCCGTAAGTAAGCCTGCCCGTTTTTGGCAAGTCTTTGGCAAGCGAGATTATCTCTTGTTTGATTTCGTCCTTGCTTACCATTACTTTTTTGATTGCCGTCATACCCCGAAGCGCTCTGATTGCCTCCACTCTCGATTTATACAGCCTGTCCCTGCCGTCGTCTACATACATTCCGAGCCGAACGAACAAATTGTCTATCGCCGTTTTTTCGATTTTCCCTTTGCGCCTGTATGAAAGCGTTCCGTCCTTGCTTTTGTATTTCGGTTCTTTCTCCCAAAACACAAAATGAAAATGCAGATGGTCGGGGCGGTCTAAATGCAACGCGCACATAAGGTCGATATTCTTTTTATCTAACTTCGCGTCCTGAAAGAATTGTCCGAACGTCGCCTTTATCATACCGATACATTTTTCGGGCGTATCGATTTTATACGACTGCTCTTTATTAAGCGACACAAACCCGTGCCAAATATTGCCCTTGTTATTCTTCAATCGTTCTTTCATTTCCGCAACTTTTTCTTCCGATAAAAGTCCGCCGCCGTTAAATACGCCCGTTGACTTTTGCAGGTATTCGAGCGCGGTTATTTTACCCGTCTTTTTGCCTGCGACTTTACCCTCCGTCGTTATGTACTTATATACGTTTTCGCCGCCCGTCATATCGAAAAAGGAACGTTCCGCTCTGTGGGCTTCTCTTTCAAGTCCGCTTGCTTTTCTGCCGAGTTCATACGGCGTATACTTTATATTCAGAATAATAGGTTGATTGTCCGTAACTTACTACCTCCCCACGTCCTTTAACATTCGTATTTCCTCGTTTACGAGATAGTCCGGCGTGTCCTGATAAAACCCTTTTACGAGCGAATCGACGTCCGATTTTCCGTCTTGCAATGCCGCCGCTCGCTCGTTGAATAGCGAGCATACGACCGATTTTGTAATCACTTCGTTTGCGAGCATTTCTTTCATAAGCCGTATCAGTTGAAAATAAAACGCGTCCTCGTTATACTCGTTCGGAACGCTTACGGGCGTTTCTTCCCCGTCGATTTCGACCGTATCAAACAGCCGCTTATACAGTATAGGCAAGCCGAACAACAAAGCGGAATTTATGACCTTGTTGAAACTTTTATCGTAGTCCGGATGAGTCATAATTTTGTCGATATATTCCCACATAGACATATCCGTTATGGTTATGAATTTACGGGTTTTCTTGTCTGTATTTCTCTCTCCTCGAATAGTTACCACCTCCCAAAGAAGAAGCGGGTATCCCGCTTGCTTCACCGTCCGAAAATGCCGAATGTTGCATTTTCCTTATCCTGCTGGTAAAATATAGTTGAATTGCAACATAAATATTTCATATTGATTTTCCTGGTTAAATGTTTGTGTTATAATTTTCATGTAAATAGAGGTCGTAGCTATCCTGCTTAAGACTTTAGATCTTCCAGCGAAGAGTTACGCCTCTTTCTCTACGTGATTGTGCGAATAAGCTGGATGACAGTTCTTTGTCCCTTTTCCTAACCAGTCTGTACCGGCGTAGTCTTAGAGGATTCTCTGTTCACCTATTCTTTACCTCGGAGGTATTTTATGTTCTTTATCGGTATCGACGTTGCGAAACGTTCCCACCAAGCTGCCGTTACGGATATTTCCGGTAACGTCATCGTAAAGCCGTTCAACTTCAAAAACTCTTCAGACGGTTTTACGAAATTTCTATCCATTGTCGAATCTAACGCTATCGAAAAAAACGATTGCACTATCGGTTTGGAATCCACGGGACACTACTGGTATCCATTGTATTTCTTCCTTATCGAAAACGGTTTTGACGTTAAGGTGTTCAATCCAATCCAGACTGCCGCTTTCCGGGAAATTACCATTCGTAAGGTTAAAAACGACAATCTCGACAGCCTTCTCATTGCGGATTTTACAAGATTCGGCAGGTATTCCGAAACTTATATCCCCGATGAAAATATGCTTGCTCTCAAAAATCTGACGCGTTTCCGTTTGTCTATCAGCGATATATGCGGCAGTCTTAAGAAGAAAGTCATTGCGATACTCGATCAAGTTTTCCCCGAATATACCGGCGTTTTTTCTGACGTTTTCGGTAAAACCAGTAAGCAACTGCTCGAACAATTTTCTACACCCGACGAATTTATGGATATTTCCACCACTAAATTGACTAATCTATTGCTCAAAGTCAGTCGTGGTCGTAATGGAAGAGAAAAAGCCGAATTGATTAAAACCGCCGCACAATCTTCCATCGGTATTTCTTATGCCCTTGACGCGTTCTCCTTCGAGCTTAAACAACTGCTTGCTCAGATAGAGTTCATGGAGAACCAACTTTCGGATGTTGACGCTGAAATGGAAAAACTTCTTTCTCAGTCCGAATACGCAGTTATTACCACTATCAGCGGAATCGGTCCGATGCTCGGAAGTGTTATTGTCAGCGAAATCGGAGACATTAATCGTTTTGAAAACTCCTCTAAACTCGTAGCCTATGCCGGATTAGACGCTTCTGTAAAACAATCGGGCGAGTTTAATTCCTCGAAAAACAAAATATCTAAACGCGGCTCTCCGTA
>ENA-UERG01000222-UERG01000222.1-human-gut-metagenome-genome-assembly--contig:-NODE-222-length-56666-cov-36.173514_pt1 | contig 56666 bp, 54 predicted proteins | sample MGYA00242954_ERZ507954 | MGnify/ENA primary metagenome ERZ507954 (study PRJEB26167, sample SAMN06115478) | human gut metagenome | host: Homo sapiens | place: China:Sichuan | collected 2015-01-21...
ATGAAATGCCTTATGGCAGAGTCCCGCAGGGACATCCGGTGATCGTGGATTATTTCTATCATGAGGAAATCCGAGGGACAGAAAATACGGGGAAAAGAAATCGGTAAACAGAAAATGACCGACTGAACTCTTACGAACGCAGTCGGTCATTTTTTTGATTATTTCAACCGCCTGTCGGGTATAAAAAACAAAGCGGTTACAACTCGTAACCGCTTGTATATGCGTGTGTACTACAAAATCTCGTTTTTAAACCGATTTTCAAGAGTGTGTCGGACAGTATTATTTTTTCATCTGTGCAATCGGAGTTTACAGATGCCTTTGCAAATATACCATATCGATTAACTGAACACCGTGCTCATAAATTGGGTGGTCGTAATTGTCGGTAAAGAAATTTGCAATTCGATGGGAGTGGACAAAACCGCATTTTTCGTAAAACGGTATTGTCAGATGACTGTCGCCCGTTCCAACCTGTAAAACGGAATAGCGCCCTTTGTATTTACGAGCAAGGAAGTCGATCAGCGATCTGCCGTAGCCCGCTCTCTGATGTTCCGGCACAACTGCGATATTTTTGATTTCAAGGATTCCGTCGCCCTCGTCGGTTAAGACGCATTCCGCCTTAACACCGCAGTCGTAAAGTACATACATTGTGCCTTTTTCGAGATAGCGGTCGACCATATCTTCCTGCTCGTCTGCCAACAACAGAAGCGCAAGGAATTGCTTTTTATTTTTATTCACTTGTCGGATTTTCATATTTAATGCTCCGCCAAATTACGATTTGTCTTTGTATAATTGTAACATGTTATCGGGATTTTTTCAATGTTTTCATGATTATAAATAAAAATATCGGTCTGTAAGAAAGACTTACAGACCGACACACTTGGTGTACCCGACAGGACTCGTCCGACCGCAAAGCGGCGGTAAGCGTAGCAAAGCGGAGCGCTACGTTATTTCGGATGCCAATCAAGAACAATACAAACCCCGCCCAAACGCCGCTATTTCCGTGCTTTTGGGCAAATCCGACTTCGCCCGTACGGGCGAGTACGAACAAAGCCGTCTTTACCAAAAATCATCGAAAATAGCGGTGTTTTGGTTGCATGCAAGTCTTGCGTCGCGTTTTTAGGGTAAGACGCGGCGCGCGAACGCCTTAATATACGAATATAAGACGGTCGCGGAACAATGTATTAGCCTGAAAACACGGCACAAGACCGAGATTTGTATTATTTTTGATTGGCATCTGTCGGGTGCAAACGAAAAGGGCGGTTGCGAACAGCAACCGCCTGGAAATGGTGTACCCGACAGGACTCGAACCTGCAACCGTCAGAATCGGAATCTGAAACTCTATCCAATTGCGCTACGGGTACGCGCCTATATATTATACAGCGTTTTTAAGAAATTTTCAAGCGTTGGCGATAACTTCGATAAAATTATTTGACTAATCGGGTCGGATAGATTATTATACTTACCGTGAGGTTAAGTTAATGAACGGAAAGACGGTAGTCGTAGGATTGAGCGGCGGGGTGGATAGTTCGGTCGCCGCGCTTTTACTTAAAGAACAGGGCTATAACGTTATAGGCTTGTTTATGAACAACTGGGAAGAAACGGACGACAACGGTTGCTGCACCGCCGAAACCGATTACGCCGACGTAAGGCGGGTTGCTTCGGCTATCGGGATTCCGTATTACGGCGTGAATTTTGCAAAAGAGTATTACGACAGGGTATTCAGGTACTTTTTGGACGAGTACGAAAAGGGAAGAACGCCTAACCCCGACGTTCTTTGCAACCGCGAGATTAAATTCGGACCGTTCAAACGTTACGCCGAAGAACTCGGCGCGGATTATATAGCGACGGGGCATTACTGCGGAATAAAACACGAAAACGGCGTTCATTACCTTATGAAAGCAAAAGATCAAAACAAAGACCAGACTTATTTTTTGAATCAACTTTCTCAGGAACAACTGTCCGGCGTGCTTTTTCCGTTGCAGAATTTAACTAAACCGGAAGTGAGAAAAATCGCCGAAAAATACGGACTTGCGACCGCCGAAAAAAAAGACAGTACGGGCATTTGCTTTATCGGCGAAAGAAATTTCAGGAAGTTTCTGATGAATTATATTCCCGCAAAAGAAGGGGATATAAAAACTTACGACGGAAGAACGCTCGGCAGGCATTACGGACTCATGTACTATACCATAGGTCAGCGTAAAGGTCTGGATATAGGCGGTCAGTCCGGCGATGCGGGCAGATGGTTCGTTATCGAAAAAGATATGAAGAACAATATTCTTTACGTCGCGCACGGCGAAGAAGACAGACTCTACTCTAAAGGGCTTTTGACGGGGAAAATCAATTTCATTCCGTCCGTTCCCGATAAAAAGGAGTTCGAGTGTAACGCTAAATTCAGATACCGTCAGGACGAGCAGAAAGTATTCGTCAAATTAAAAGACGACGGCTCGGCAGAAGTCGTGTTTGCCGAAAGACAGCGCGCGATTACCGAAGGGCAGTATTGCGTGTTTTACGACGACGAGAAGTGTCTCGGCGGAGGGGTTATAGAAAAAGCGATATTCTGATTTTCGGAATAAGTTATAAAAACGGCTCGGCGAAAATTGCGATTTTCGCCGAGCCGTTTCGTATTATTCTTGTCCGGGATAAGTCACGAGTTTCAGTCGTTTCTGACGTGTACGTCGAGTTGATTGAACGGGATTTCTATTCCGTTTTCGTCGAAGGCTTTTTTGACGTTTTCGGTCAGGATGAAATATACGTCCCAGTAGTCGGAATTTTTGCACCAGAATCTGGCGCAGATTTCAAGCGAACTTTCGCCGTGTTTCGAAAGTCTTACCGTGCCCGCCGGGTCGGTTAAGATCCGCTCTTCTTTCGCCGCAACTTCGTTTATTACCGACTTTGCCTTTTCAAAGTCGTTCGAGTAGGCGATGCAAAAAGTCAGGTCTACACGGCGCAAGTCTTTTTCGGAATAGTTGACGATTTCGCTCGTCGAAAGTTTTCCGTTGGGAAGATAGATAACGCGGTTATCGGGCGTGCGCAGTTTTGTGTTGCAGATTAGTATGTCTTCCACCGTACCTTCGTAACCGCACGCTGCTATATAATCGTCGTCTTTGAAGGGGCGGGTAATAAGCAGCAGCATGCCGCCGGCAAAGTTGGAAAGCGTTCCGTTTACGGCCAAACCGACGCCTACGCCGAGAGAAGCGATCAAAGCGGTGATACCGCTCGTATCTATGCCTACGTAAGCAATAAGACCTACAAGCACTAAAACTTTAAGGGCGATTTTGGTTATATAACTCAAAGTTTTATAGATGGTTTTATCTACTTTTTTCTTTTCTTCGAGTTTTTTGCCGTGCTTCATGATTTTTCTCGAAAACCAATTTATAAGCATAAACGACAAAATAAGAAGAACTATCGCGACGAGAATTTTTATACCCGTCGTGGTAAGCCAATTTTGAACCGTTGTCCATACCTGATTCCAATCCATAATAAACTCCTTTAATTTATTCGTCAGTCTTAATCGTCAAGTATCATATCGCAATAACGGAACGTTGTCAAGTAAAAGGGCGTGGCGGCGAAATTTTCGCCGCCACGCCCGATAGTCGTTAAATTTTATGATACTCTACGAATAAATCGTTTGGCGTACACTCCAAAATATCGCAAATTGCTTTCAGATTATCGAATTTTATTCCGCTCGTTTCGTTGTTTACTATCTTGTTGAAGTTTTGATAACTCAAACCGAGTTGATTATACAGCCAATACTTTGTTTTCCCTTTTTCTTTCAGAATCTCGAGTATACGCAATTTCATATATCAATCTCCGCATTAGGTATTGTATACATTATATATTGCGATTACGCTTGACATATAGATTTTTAGATTATATAATGTGTACATTAGATAAACGGGAGATAAATTGAAATGGAAGCGTTTTGGCTTTGGGTTGCCGATAAATACGGTTTTTTATTGGCGTCGGGTGCGCTGTTGCTGATTGCGTGTATAGTTTACGGTAAATTGGCAATCTGTGATGATCTGGAAGATTTTTTTGCCGAGGGCGGTTGGTTAGTTATTCTTGCCGGATTGGCAGTTGCGGCGATAGTATACGGCTTTATATACTGGATATGGTGGGCAATGCTTATAATAACGGTAGGCGTTGCTGCTTTGGCACTCATTGTTGCAGGCGTGTACGTGCATTACGAAAACTCCGGATACGATAACGAAGACGTCGATTATAGCGAAGATAAAAAAGACGAAGAAACTACCAGGTATAAATGTCCTAATTGCGGCGCGGCTATAAGTAAAATATACGTCGGCGGCAATATCGTATATAAATGCGCCTATTGTAATACGACCTTCGATAAAAAAGATCTTAAACTCGTCGTGTCTATCGACGATCGGAACGGTAAGACGGTGGAAATCGAAATAGACGATTTCGAAGAAGAATATTTCGAAGCGTGCGAACGAATGAATTTCAGACCGTATAATATTCATTCCGCCAAACAAATAGAGAGAAGAAGAGATAAACTCGATAGATTGATACAAAACGGCGAAGACGTATACGACGAAGATTGTTACGATCAGGATGAAATACTTGAAGATGCTTACGACTTTTTTATCGATAACGAACGAGAAATTAAAGAGTATTTCGATAAATACGGCGAAGAAGAAATTAAAAAGAGATATGAAGCGTATGCCGACGGCGGCGATGAAGAAGACGAAGAAGATTATGATTAAATAAAGGGCGTGGCGGCGAAATTTTCGCCGCCACGCCCTTTGCGTTTAAGTGGTTAGTTTATTCGAGGGGGAGTACGAGTTCGCCGCTGTCGGTTTTTTCCGCCAGAGAACGGATAGAACCTTCGAAAACGGGTTTTATGTAGTCAAGAGTCAGAAAGTCTTTCGGGCGCATTAAACTCGTGTCGTAGGGGAGCGGAAGCCCCGCGCCGTCGTGAAGCAGATTAGCCACGAACTGCGAGCAGAAACGCTTATACTTAAAGGTCTTTTTAATGCGGAACGCGCACAAAAACGCGCCTAAAATGGCGTATTTATATTTTTCTTTTTCGTCTTCGTAGCGTTTGATTTCGGCAAGGATACCCGCATATTGTTCGTCGGTAACGTCTATTTCAAAGATTTTACACGGGCAGTAGTCGTATTTTTTAAGTACGTTCGTGCGGATATTTTCTTTTACGAAGCCCGACGGCAGAGGTTTAAGAGTAAATCTGCCGAAAGTATACATGCAGTCGAATTTGCCGTTAAGCGACAGGGTCGAGTGAGTGTTTTTGCTTCTCGTAAAAAACGAAACGCATTTTGAAACTCCGGTTTTCGTTCCGGAAATAAAAAGATAAATTTTTCTCATTTTCTGTCATTCTGAGCCTTTGGCGAAGCCCCCTGGGCAGGTCGCCCCTCTCCCGCTTCAACGGGAGAGTATACTCCCGGAAGGGTGGTTTTCCGCGGAGCGCAACGGGTTGCCGTTATACGGAAGCGGAGCAGAGAAAGCGACGGACGGGTAAGCCGAGTTCAACGGCGCGGTTGACCGTATAACGCGTTCCGCCGCGTATCGCGTCGCGATAATAGGCGAATAACAGAGAAGCGTTTTCGACTAAAAAGTCGTTGCGTCTGAGCATGCACCCGTCGAAGTAGCAGGATTCTTCTTTGACGACGAGATCGGCGGAATTTATCATTCTGTCATATTCGGTTTTGTCTTTTAACGAAAATTTTTCCGACTGACCGGAGCAAGGAATTACCGCGACTATCTTTACGGGTTTTCCGTCGCCGCGGATTCTTTCCAACGCTCTGAAACACTCCGAATCGAAGCCCAAAGCCATGCCGTCGAGAAAATATTCGTAGCCGTCGTCGACTATATCGGATAACTCTTCATATAGTTTTTCTCGGTCGAAATCTTTGCATAAAATTCTATGCCCCGTTATCGCGCAGGTTACGTTTTTTATAAGCGGCGGCAAAGTGTTTATAAGCATTTTACTTTGCGAGTTTAGCGATAGCCGCCTTATAGACCGCGTATTGAAGTTCGATATTTTCAATCGAAGCGAATTCGTCGGGCTGGTGAATGGCAAAATCCGTGCCTGCCGTTTCGGGTCCGAACGCTACGGCGTTTTTCATCGCTCTCGCGTAAGTTCCGCCGCCTATCGCGATAGGCTCGGCTTTAACGCCCGTAACTTCTTCGTACACGCCGAGAAGCGTTTGAACGAGTTCGCCGTTTTTGTCGGCGCAGAGCGGAAGTTGATGCGAAAGCCTTTCTACGGTCGCTACGGTTTGGAATTTCTTTAATATGTCGTCGCCGAAAGCGGTTACGGGATAACGTATATCTACCGAGATATATACGTTTTTATCGTCCGAAGTTATTACGTCGGGGCTCATGGTAAGTCTGCCCGAATGATCGCTTAAAGTGGTCATACCGAGGCGGTCGTTAAAAAGCAGATCGATTGCGTTTTCGTCTATCGCGTCTACCGAGCGGAGCGCGTTGAGCATTTTAAGCATGGCGTTGTCGCCGAGATGGGGTGTGGATCCGTGCGCGGATTTGCCGAGCGCGAGATATTTGCGGTCGCCGATTTTCTGAACGCCGAATTTTTCGTGGTCGGGTATATCGACGGCAGTTACCGCTTCGCAGCGGTCGCATACGACGTTCACTCTTTCGCCGCCCGTAATGCTTACGAGTTTTTTGCTCTTCTTAAACGAGAATTTCAAGGGCATAATGCCTTTTTCGGCGTAGATAACGGGGAAGTCCGCATCGGGAGAGAAGCCGTTTTCGGGCATTTTCGCCACTTTGTTGAAATGTTCTATGCACTTCCAGCCCGTTTCTTCGTTGCAGCCGAGAATAAGTCGTATTTTCTTATTCGGTACGTAACCTTCGTCTTTAAGCGCTTTCATGGCGTGCAGACAAACGATTGCGGGCCCTTTATCGTCGGTCGCGCCTCTGCCGTAAATTCTTCCGTTCGCTTCGGTCGCCGAAAACGGAGGATAGGTCCATTTGTTCAAATCGCCCGCAGGCACTACGTCGAGATGGCAGAGTATGCCTATTTCGTCTTTGCCGTCGCCGAAATCGACTTCGCCGATATAGTTGTCGTAGTTGACGGTCTTAAAACCCATTTCTTCGGCGGTCTTCAGAAAGAAGTCCAGCGCGTCGAAAACGGCTTTTCCGAAAGGCATGTCTTTTTCGGGTTCGGCTTGCACCGAGGGGATAGAAATAAGAGTTTTTAAGTCTTTGACAGCGTTTTTTACGTATTCGTTCATAATATCACCGTAAAATTTTGAAATTCAGTTCAAATTCATTATACACTTTTTTTATTTTATGGTAAAATAAAAACGTAACGATATTAAATATTTTTATAAATTTTACGATTTCCGATTTTTTCGGACGGATAATAAAGGAGATTATATGGCAACCGTAAGAACGAGATTTGCTCCCAGCCCGACGGGCTTTATGCATTTAGGCGGACTTCGTACCGCGCTTTACGCTTATCTTTACGCCAAGAAAAACGGCGGAAAGTTTATTTTGAGAATCGAGGATACCGACCAGCAACGCTACGTGGAAGGCGCGGTAGAACTTATTTATTCTTCCCTTCGCGAATCCGGGCTTATATGGGACGAAGGTCCCGATATAGGCGGTGATTACGGTCCGTACGTCCAGAGCGAGAGAAAAGACATATATATGAAATACGCCAGAGAACTCGTCGAAAAGGGCGGGGCGTATTATTGTTTCTGCACCAAAGAGAGGCTCGAAAGCCTTACCGACGAAAACGGCAACAGAAAGTACGATAAGCACTGCCTTAAACTTTCGAAAGAAGAAGTCGAAAGAAGACTTGCCGCGGGCGAATCTTACGTTATCCGTCAGAACGTCCCCACCGAGGGGGTAAGCGAGTATCACGACGAAATTTACGGCGACATAAGGGTTGAAAATTCCGAACTCGAAGACAACGTACTTATAAAAAGCGACGGAATGCCCACTTATAACTTCGCCAACGTCGTCGACGATCACCTTATGCATATAACGCACGTTATCCGCGGAACGGAATACCTTTCGTCCACGCCCAAGTACAACCTTATGTACGACGCATTCGGCTGGGAAAGACCCGTTTATATACACCTTCCTACGATAATGAAAGACGCTACGCGTAAACTGTCGAAACGCTACGGCGACGCCAACTTCGACGACTTCCTTAAAAAAGGTTATCTTAAAGAGGCGATTATAAACTACGTCGCCCTTCTCGGCTGGTCGCCCAAGGGCAGCAACGTCGAAAAGATGACGCTTCCCGAAATGGTGGAACTTTTCTCGCTCGACGGCGTTTCTAAATCCCCGTCGATATTCGACGAAACCAAACTCCGCTGGCTTAACGGCGAGTACGTAAGGGAACTTTCGGAAGAAGAGTTTTATAAACACGCTTTGCCGTACCTCGAACAGTCTAAAGTCAACGGCAAATTCGATCTTAAAGCGATAGCCCGTCTTATGCAGCCTCGTATAGAGATTTTCGGCGAAATTCCCGAAAAAATCGACTGGCTTGCCGAAATGAAAGAATACGACCTTTCGCTTTTCGACAATAAGAAGAACAAGACTTCCGCGGCGGTCGCCAAAGACCTTCTGCCGAAGATTAAAGAGTACCTTTCCGAAATCGATAACTTCGATAACGACACTCTCTATAAAACGCTTTCCGAAAAGGCGGCGGAAGCGGGGGTAAAGAGCGGAGCGTTTTTCTGGGTAATGCGTATCGCCATTACGGGGCAGGGCGTTACCCCCGGCGGCGCGACCGAAATGGCGGCGCTTCTCGGTAAAGAAGAAACCCTTAAACGCATAGACTTTTCTATTGATTTACTTAACAAGTAACGAGCGAGGATGAAAATTGCTTTCGGCAGAACAAAAACGAGCGGTAGATATATTCGATAAAAATTCGCTTTTGCTCGCCCCCGCGGGGACGGGTAAGACTTTCACGCTCGCTCATAAGGTCGCCGAGGCAATAAAAAGAGGAATAAAGCCCGAAGAGATACTTCTTCTGACGTTCACCGTAAAGGCGCGCGACGAGATAAAAGAAGACGTATTTACTTACGCGGGCGAAAGAGCCGTAAACGCTTATACCGTTCACGGCTTCTGTTTTGATATAATAAAAAATTATTCCTATAACAAGAGAGTGGCGGGCGGGCTTACGGTTGCGGACGAAACCGATACGGGAGAACTTATTAAAAGTCTTGCCGACGCGATGATTGCCGAAAAGACCGAACTTGCGGATAAACTCACGATTCTGCCCGAAAAGCAAATTTCGCGGATAGTTTCGCTTATAAAATACGAACGCGATAAACTGGGCTTTCCGTATTCTTCGAAAGAGGGTTACGGCGCGGCGATCGCCTCGCTTATAAAAAACGAAGAATTCAACGACGCGTTTTCGTTCAGAAAAAGCGGAGCCCGGATTACCGATTACAATTTCTATAATCTGCTTAAAACCCGCGGCAACGAGTTTTGTCTTCGCTACGCCGATTTGTTGTCGTCTTCGTCGCTTCTCGATTTCGACGATATTCTGCTTTACTCCAAAGAAATAGTTTTCGGCGGCGATTATCCGGTAGACGGATATAAACTCGTCGTGCTGGACGAAGTTCAGGATACGAGTCTTCTCGAATATTCGATAGTCGAAAAATTCTTTTCTTCGGCTGCGGTTATGCTCTGCGGCGACGAAAATCAGACCATATACGGCTGGCGCGGCTCCGATCCGAAGAAGATAATTGCTGCGTATAAAGAAAAATATTCGTCCGAAGAAATCCGGCTTACGATAAACAGGCGGGCGACCGGTACGCTTAAAAGGGCGGCGGAAGGTTATCTTGCAACGGTAAACGGAGAAGAGTTACCGTCGTATAACGACGAGCCCGACGGCGAAAAGATCGCCGTATACGGCTGCGAAAGCGACGTAGGCGAAGCGAAAAAGATATTTTCGCTTATAGAGAATTTCGACGGCGAAAATACCGACGTCTGCGTCATGACGCGCTCCAACAGATACCTTGCAACCTTGTATAAAAATCTGCAACGCATAAACAATAGCCTTCCCAAAGAGCGGCGGATACCGTTTTTTACGGCCGACGCCGATCATCAATTCGACAAACGCCCGATAATAAAAGACTTTACTTCGTTTATGCGTCTTATCGTAAATCCGTCGGATATTTCGGCGCTCGAACGAATAACGAAAAGATACGTCAAATCGGTAAGGAGAGATTTGGTGGCTGCCGTCGGGAGTTATTCGCTTGCGGGCGTTTCGATAGGCGACTTTACGCGCAGCGATACGTACGATTTCGGCGACGGTTTTTATTCCCTTATGAGAGCGTATGAAGACGGCGGACTTATCGTTTACGACTTCGAAACCACCGGCGCGGATCCGCTCGGCGACGACCCCGTGCAAATATCCGCCGTCAGGTTCGGCGTGGACGGTACGGCGGAAGAATTCAACCTTTTCGTTATACCCGAAAAAGAGATTTCTCCGGGCGCGTTTTCTACTCACGGTTACGACTTAAACTATATAAAAACTCACGGCGGGGTAAGTATAAACGAGGCTATAAGGCGATTTGCCGACTTTTCGGAGGGTTGCGTACTCGTCGGTCACAACTCGAACGCGTTCGACGATATATTGTTGAAACGGCTTGCCGTAAAAGAAAAAATCGAACTTATCGTTAGGGCGTATTACGATACGATCGTTATCGCGAAGACCTTTTTCAAGAACGAAAAGAACTATAAACTCTCTACGCTTTGCGAAAAATTCGGCGTCGTAAACGACCGGGCGCACGATGCGTTTTCGGACGTTCTCGCGACGAAAGATTGTCTTAAAATAATGCTCGACGGGTATATTATTCCGACTGCGGGCGTAAGACAAAACGTCGTTCGTTCGAACGTTGCGGATTTCAAACCGCTTTACGAAAATATGAAGCGCTTCAAAGCCGAACTCGAAAAGGGCGACGTGTTTTCGCTTATCAAAGATATTTCGGCAACTTATTCGCTTATAACTCCCGAAACGTCAAAGGACGACAGGGAAGCGGCGAACGATTTATATGCTGCGATTAAAGACGCGGGAGCGGCGGAATATCCCGTGCTCGCGCTCGGCGAATATTTGTCCGATACGGCGTTATCGGGCAGTAAACTCGACTCGGTAATCAAAAAGTTAAAAAAAGTACCGCTCATTACGGTACATCAATCCAAGGGCTGCGAATTTTCTTTCGTTATCTTTGCGGGCGCAGGCGAAGACGAGATACCGTCTTATCCGGCGAGAACGTCGGGGCGGGAAGATGAAGAAAAACGAATATTTTACGTCGCGATGACGAGGGCGAAAAAGAAACTCGCGATAACGTATAAAACGCGTAAATCTTTCGGTTCGGTCGATTATCCGTCGCTGCCGTCGCCGTATATATCGCTTATACCGGATAAATATATCGAAGAACGATAAAAACCGCCCTGCGGAATCGAAAAACGATTCCGCAGGGCGGTTCTTATTATTGTTTTCTTATGCTTGCGCCGCAATTCGGGCATTTCGTTTCGCTGCCCGAAAGAACGCTGCCGCAATATTCGCAGCGGCGAATCGGAATTCCGTTTTCGTATTCCGTCGTTTCGTCTGCGGTTTCTTTTTTGCGGAGATTTTTGAACAGCAACACCGCGCCCGCCGTCAGAAATCCCGCGCTCGCCACGCATGAAAGAATTCCGAACGCTCGTAAATTCCGGCGTTCCTTTACGATGCTTATATATTCGCCGTCGTCGGATAGTGGCTTGTTTTTATACCCCATATCGATAGAATCCGTCGAAAAGGTAACGGGCGTAAAACCGACCGCAAATTCGAGAGTTTCGCCCGGAACGAAATTTTTGATCTCGTTTGCGTCGTAAATAGAATAAGAATAGCCTTCGAGATCGCCGTACCCGCCGTCGGTCGGAATGACGTAGGTGAAATACCATTTGCCGCAATCGGAATTGTAAAAAGTACCGGTAATCGTTCCTTCGCGGACGTACGACGAATCTTTTTCCGCGCGGTTAATCATTTCTATATATCTCTGTCGGTCGGTAGTTATCTTTTTCAGATCGGTATTCGGCGCAAATCCGCCGAGCATAAGCACCGCCGCGACTACGACGAAAAATATCGCGAGTACGAAAAACGATCGTATCGCGTTCGACTTTTTAAGCGGAACGTAATATCTTGTTCCGCCAAAACCGAAATATATAGGGCGGGGAGGTCTGCTGCCTCCGCTGCCGCCGCGTCCGCCTCCGCCGAAATGACTTCCGCCTCCGCCTCCGAAGTGGCTTCCTCCTCCGCCGTGTCCGCCCGATCCGCTTGGCATAATTTGCTCTCCTTTTATTAAAAAATTATATTTAGTCCGCGATATAAGTCGCTGTTCGTTTTTAACGGGTTTTTTATTTGAAAATTTCTAAAACGACGAAAGTCTTGCCTTTGCGGCTCTGTCCGTCTTCGCCCGTAAAGGCGAATTTGCCGTAACCCCTTGCGGACACCGCGTCGCCCGTTTTAAGTTTTTTGCTTCCGTCGGGGAATTCTTTTCCGTTTACCGAAACTCTCGATTTTTTGAACAGCGAAGAACTCTCTTCTCTCGATAAGCCGAACGCTCCGCCGACTATCGCGTCGGCTCGAAGCGCCGCCACCGAAACACGCTTTTCCTGCCTTTCGGGGCGGAAACTTTCGGGTATTTCGACGGCCTCGTTTATTTCTACGGGGTTTCTTCCCACTTTTTTAAGTTCCGAAACGATAAGCGGCTTTATTTTTTCGTCTACGATAATATACGCTTCGCCGCCACGGACGAATATATCTCCGATTTTACCTCTTTCGACTCCGAGATTAAGGGTTGCGCCGAGTACGTCGCGGTGCGATATATCGTCGGCGAATTTCACGCCTCTGGGTGAAATTTTAAGTATCGTCAAAGAATAATCGCTCGCCGAAGAAATATCTTCTTTTCTGCCGAATCGGGCTTTTTTGCGTTCGGCGAAATCGCACCCGCCGAAAAATTCAACGGCAGAATCGCCTGCCGCAGACAAAACTTCCGCCTGTTCGGCGGAAGTCAGAAAGTCCGAATAAGTATATATATTTTTCGCGTAACTCCTGTCTAAAAGGTCGTTCGCGCGTTCGGCTATCGTCATATCAGATTTCTACGTCTTTCAGAAGTTGCTCGTCGTTCTCGCGTAGTTCCTTCGGAACGACTATGTTGTCGTAGTCGATGAAATACTTACGCGTGTTTATAACGTAATAGTCCATAGTTTTCATTCCGCAGACGAATATCGACGCGAGAGGGATCAGAAACACCGTTCCGACGCCGAAAGTGAAGATAAGCGACGACGAAAACAGATAATAAACGACCACGTTTATAAGCGTATACGAGGCGTACATTTTCCAAAAATATTTCTTTTCTGGGCGCAAACCTTCTTTAACCGAGAGTTTAAGGCTCTTTTTTTCGATTATCGCTTTAGCCATAAACTGACTCGTAAACGTGTTGTAAAGCCCTTGAAAAGCAAACACGAACAGCAAAATAAAGAAAGGCAGAAGTATGGGCAGATTGTCGTATAAAAGCAGGATCATGCCGTAGCAGACGGCGCCGACCGTCAGAGCGTAAGCGCAGGCGAAAACGACTTCGACCGCGACGAATTTGAGTATCGCGCGAAGATTGGCGAAAAGCGTCGAAACGTAGGGCGTTTTTCTCAGACTCGACATGTGTTCGTCGAAGGTTATCATCGAAACGCAGTCGGCTATTTCGCAGAAAAATCTGTAAAGGAACACTATCAGAAACAGGAGTACCGCCGTAATCGCCAGACTGCCGTAATTTTTAGACAGAAAAGCGAGAAATTCGTTCCAGTGAGCGGTGAGTTGGCTCGTCGTATCCGTCGCCTGCGAACCCGCAGACGAAAATAAAGCCTTTACCGTAGCAAATACGTCCTGTATTACGGGGTACAACGCATCGTATAAATCGCGCATTCTGACCTGCAATACAAGTATCGTAGTTACGGCGAAAACGGCGAAAACGACGAATTTATATAAAAGTGTTTTGAAATATAATCCGTAATTACGGATTGCTATTCCGAATACGTTTCTTACTCTCATAATTTGCTCCGTAAAGAAAATCTATCGTCATTATATAATATTTACGGTAATAATGCAAGGGAATTGCGTTAAAAAGTATTTTTCCGCAAACTCAAACAGCAGTCCGCGAAACTCTTCGCAAACTGCTGCTTGAAAAATATATGATAAGGGGGAAAATGATGAGCAATTCCGTTTGTAAACCGAACTCATTGATAAATTCAATTTACACCCATATAATAATCCATTAAAGCACAAAAGTAAATAAAAATCAATAGCAAAATTCATTTTGTATCTTATTTTATAAATAATATAGCCTATTATATAAAATATGCAAGAAAAATGGTTTTTCGGATAGAAAAATAGCGAAAATATTCGATCGAAAGAGATTACTTCTGTTGACTTTTTTCGGAAGTAATGATAAGATTCTTTCCGTAAGGAGAGCAAGACATGCTTAACGAAAACGTAAAAAGAAATTATGAAGAGTGGATCGAAAAGGTTGACGACGAAGACCTGAAAAAAGAACTCGAAAGCGTTTCGGACGACGAAGACGCGATAAACGAAAGATTTTATTGCGAACTCGAATTCGGAACGGGCGGTCTGCGAGGTAAACTTCGCGCCGGTACCAACGGTATGAACGTATGTACGGTGTCGAGGGCGGCTGCCGGTCTTGCCGAATATCTCAAAGAAACGGTAAAGGGCGAAAAAAGCGTTGCCGTCGCTTACGACAGTCGCAACAAGTCGCGGGAATTCGCTTTTCTTTCGGCTGCCGTTTTTTCATCCGCTGGGATAAAGACGTACGTCTTCGACGAACTCGTTCCCACACCCGTCTTGTCGTTTGCCGTCAGATATCTGAAAATTTCCGCAGGCGTGGTCGTTACGGCGAGCCATAACCCGAAAGAATATAACGGATATAAAGTGTATAACGCAAAGGGCTGTCAGATAACCGAAGAAGCGGCTTTGGCGATAACCGAAAAGATAGAAAACGCGTCGTATTTCGGCAAGTATAAACCGAATAATTCGCTTATCACAGTGCTTGATAATCGCGTTATGAACGCGTTTTTAGGCGAAGTCGAAAAACTTTCGCTGTTTGACGGTACGGCTTCGTTCGCGCCGAAAATCGTGTATACCCCGCTCAACGGCGCGGGGTATAAACCCGTTACCGAAATACTGAAAAGAATAGGGGTAAAAGATTTGACGGTCGTTCCCGAACAGGCTTATCCCGACGGAGATTTTCCGACGTGTCCGTATCCGAACCCCGAAGAAAAAGCCGCCCTCGGACTCGCGATAGAACTCGCCGAAAAAACGAACGCCGATATGGTGCTTGCTACCGACCCCGACGCCGACCGCGTGGGCATAGCCGTCAGAAAAAAAGACGGAAGTTTCAGGCTGTTCAACGGCAACGAAACGGGCGCGATTATGGAGAATTTTATTCTTTCGGTAAAATCGAAAAACGGCTCGATGCCGAAAAATCCCGTGATCGTAAAGACGATAGTGACGTCCGACATGACTACGGATATAGCGAAGAAATACGGCGCGGAAGTAAAAGAAGTGCTTACGGGCTTCAAGTATATAGGAGAGACGATTGATTCGCTCGAAGATCCCGAAGATTACGTTTTAGGTATGGAAGAAAGTTACGGTTACCTCGTCGGCAGGCAAGTCCGTGATAAAGATTCGGTGTCGGCGGCGATGATAATCGCGGAGGCGGCGGCTTACTACTCTTCGCTCGGTAAAACGCTTATCGATGCGCTCGAAGATCTTTACGCCGAATTCGGCTATTATAAGACCGCGCTCGTGTCGAGAGTTTACCCCGGCAAAAAGGGCAAAGAAGAAATGGACGCGCTTATTTCAGGCTTGCGCGAAAAACCTTTGACCGAAATAGCGGGAATGAAGATAAGCGAGTTCAAAGATTATTCGAGGGGCATAGAGAACTTACCGAAAAGCAACGTTTTGTCGTTTATCGGCGACGGGATAAAAGTAATCGTCCGTCCGAGCGGCACCGAGCCGAAAGTAAAGTATTACTTAACCGCAAAACGCCCCACCGAAAAGGAAAGCGACGAAATCGTTGAACTTCTTAAAAAGAATATATAAGCGATAAAAAATCGCCGCCGCCGGCCGGGTTTCTGCCGGCGGCGGCTTTATACTTTATATTATCTTATGAAACCGGTCGATATTCGGTTTTCGTTTTCGGGTAAGCAGTATTACGCTATGCGTAGCGCGTAATGCCGTAATTTATAACCGTTTTAACGCTGCAAAGTAAAAAACGCAGGCGAAAAACCGTTTTTCGTCGTTAAAATTTTGACTTTCGTCGATTTTAAGCGTATAATCTTGACGATTATTCGTTTTTAAGGAATTATATAAATGGATTTTACGGTTACACTCTACGCGGTGCTTATGATGTTTGCGGTCGGCGCCGTCGGATTTTTTATGAAAAAAGCAAATCTCGTTTCGGATAACGCCCCGAAAGATTTGTCGAAAGTACTTATCTACGTCTGTCAGCCTTGCCTGCTGTGGTATTCGTTCAATAAATGCGAGTGTAACGAAAAAAACCTTATAAATATCGGCATAACTTTTCTTGCGGTATCGGCGCTTATCTGTATCGTCATACTCTCGTTTTATCTTATTTTCAGAAAAAAGTACGATAACGTGAAGTATAGGGTCTGTACCGTCGGAGCGGGGCTTTCCAACTTTGCCTTTTTCGGGGTTCCCGTTTTACAGGCGATTTTCCCCGATAAAATTTCCGACCTTATGGTAATTTCGGCGACCGCCGCGCTCGTAATGAATATTCTCGGCTGGTCGCTGTGCTGTTACGTTTTTACGGGCGATAAAAAATACGTAAGCGTAAAAAAGATTTTGCTGAATCCGTCCGTTCTGATACTCGTAATCGTCTTGCCGTTGTTTTTCTGCAACGTGCGTTTAGGCGGGGCGGGCAATAGTTTCGCCGCGCAACTCGGCAATACGGTCGAACTCGCGGGCAGGGCGTCCACGGTCGTGTTTATGCTCGTTCTCGGTATGCGACTTGCTTCGTCGGATATAAAAGAGATCTTTTGCAGCCCGCTTTTTTACGCGCTTTGCGTGTTCAAACAGATGCTTTTACCTCTTCTGGTGTTCGGTATATTCTATTTTATTCCCGTCGCCGAAGAACTTAAGCAAACGCTTTTCGTGCTGTTTTGCTGCCCGATCGCGAGCGTAACCTTAAACTACGCCGAAATGGTCGGCAAGGGGCAGAACGACGCGGCGAATTTAGTGCTTTTATCGGTCATTTTGTCGGTCGTAACTCTGCCGGTGATGTCCTTGCTTTTATAAGTTTTACGTACTGCAAAAAGGGGAGGCGATTGCCTCCCCCTTTTATATTCGGGTAGATGATTATACTCTTTCTACTTTGTTGCTCTTCAAACAACGAGCGCATACGTATTCAGAAGTAACTACTCCGTCGTTGACGACTCTTACCTTCTGAACGTTTGCATTGTAAGAGCGGGGAGTTTTACGGTTACTGTGGCTGACTTTGTTGCCGGACAACTTTGCTTTTCCGCAAACGCTGCAAACTCTTGACATATTGCACCTCCGATGACCTTAGTGGGTAAAAAAAACGGCAATCGCGAACGAAAACTCGGCGAGCCGCGTTTTTAGCATAGATAATATACCACAATCGTTTAAGAAAAGCAACAAAAAAAGCGTGTGAAAGAAGATTTTTTTTAGATTTTTACCAACTAAAAATCAAAACGGCGAAAAATCTCTTGTAAAAAAGCAATAAATAATGTATAATCGTATAAGAAGGAGAATGCTATGGCTGTAACAACGTCTAACATATACGGTAAAATTTCCATATCCGACGAAACTATCGCCAAAGTTGCGGCGCACGCCTGTCTCGAATGCTACGGCATAGTCGAGATGGTTTCGCGTAAGTTGTCGGACAGTCTTTCGCAACTCTTCAAAAAAGATGCGGGCGGCAAAGGGGTACAGGTTACGACTTCCGGCGACCGTATTTTTATCGACGTATTCGTAATAATCAAATTCGGCGTTTCCATTTCCGCGGTAGCGGAATCTTTGAAAAGATCTGTCAAATATAAAGTAGAACAATTCACGGGCATGATCGTAGACACGGTAAACGTCAATATAATGGGTGTAAAACTCTGACCATTCACGGCGCGGTAGGCGAAAATTCGCATATCGTCGCTTTTCTTTTTCCGGAGGATTATTTTTCAAATGCAAAAACAAATAAACGGCGCGGTATTTTCGCGTATGGCGATAGGCGCGTCGAAGATGCTCGACCTTAATCGAGAACAGATAGATACGTTAAACGTTTTCCCCGTGCCCGACGGCGATACGGGGACGAATATGAGTCTTACGATGCAGTCGGCCATAAAGGAACTGCGCGCGTGCAAGAGCAACGCGCTTCCCGACCTTGCCGACGCGGTTTCAAAAGGCGCGCTTCGCGGCGCGAGGGGCAATTCGGGCGTTATAACTTCCCAGATTTTCAGGGGAATATGCTCGGTACTTAAAGACTATAACGAAGTAGACACGCGGATTTTCGCCAAGGCTCTGAAAGCGGCGACGGACGTTGCGTACAGCGCGGTTTCCAAACCCAAAGAAGGTACTATTCTTACCGTTTGCAGAATGGTTTCCGAATACGCGCAGACTGTTTGCGGCAAAAACAAAGATTTCGAAATTTTCTTTCAGGAAATCATCAATAAAGCGGACGAAGCGGTCAAACTTACGCCGACGCTTCTTCCCGTACTTAAAAAAGCGGGCGTGGTGGACTCCGGCGGAACGGGGCTTTTAACCATTTATCGCGGTATGTATAAAGGTCTTATCGGCGAAGAAATCGAAGGTGTCGCCGAAGACGTCGCCGAGATTAAAGCCGATCCGTCTATGGAACACGCCGATATACTCAACCTCGGCACGATAGAATTCGGCTATTGCACGGAATTCTTTATCATCAACTTAAAAAAGAAGACCACGCTTGCCGATATAGACAGGTTTAAGGAATATTTAATGACCATAGGCGATTGCGTGCTCGTCATAGGCGATCTCGAATTCGTAAAAGTCCACGTTCATACGAATAATCCCGACAAGGCTCTCGGTAAGGCTCTTCAACTCGGCGAAATCGACCGAATCAAAATCGAAAACATGCTCGAAGAAAACCGCGAACTCATCAAAAAGTACGAAGCGGAAAAGAAAGAAATGGGCATGCTCGCGATTTGTTCGGGTACGGGGCTTGCCGATATATTCAAAGATCTCAATTGCGACAGGGTAATCGAGGGCGGACAGACCATGAACCCCTCGGCGCAGGACATCGCGGACGCGATTATAAAGATTAACGCCGAAAATATATTCGTATTTCCCAATAATAAGAATATAATTCTCGCCGCCGAACAGTCGAAATCGCTCGTCGAGGGCAAGAAAATCAACGTTATCCCCACGAAGAGTATTCCGCAGGGTATTTCCGCCGCGCTTGCGTTCAACCCCGAAGTGTCGGCAGACGAAAACCTTATAAATATGCTCCACGCGATAGACAACGTTACGTCCGGTCAGGTAACTTACGCGGTAAGAAGTACGAAAGTAGACGGATTTTCGCTCACGAAAGGCGACATTATCGGTCTTGACAACAAAAAAGTGCTTGCTCACGGCAAAGACGTAGCGCAGGTTACGAAAAAACTTATAGATAAACTGCGCGATTCGTCGCACAGCCTTATCAACCTGTATTACGGCGCGGACGTGACCGAAGAAACCGCAACGGCGTTGCAGGCCGATATACAGGAAGCGTATCCCGACGTCGACGTCGAACTTTTCTACGGCGGACAGGCGATTTACTATTATATAGTATCTCTCGAATAAAAACGCGCGGTTGTTTCGCAAAATAATTTCGGGTTTTTTCTATCCCGTCATTCCGTGCGAAGCGAAGAATCTTCCGGAAGGGCAAAATATACGGAAATCAAATATAAGTCCGCGTTCGATAACCGAACGCGGATTGTTTTTTATAGGTGAACGATGAAACTGACGGATATAAAGGGCGTAAGCGACAAGCGCGCGGAAGATTTTAATAAACTCGGTATTTTCACGCCCGAAGATCTCGTCGGGTATTTCCCGCGGGGTTATCTCGATTTAACGCACGTTGAACCAATAGAAAAAAGTTATAATAACGACGTAATACTGACGTACGGCAGAATAGTAAGCCGTCCGTCGGTTTTTAATTCTTCGCGGAAACTCAAATGCGTAAGGATAACCGTCGAACAGGACGGAAGATTTTTCACCGCGATATGGTTTAATCAGCCTTACGTCGCGCCTAAACTACGCGTCGGAGGGGACTATCTCTTTTACGGACGGGTAAAACACGATTTCGGCGGCGTAACGATGACGAATCCGTCGTTCGAACAGGTTGAAAACAACGTAAATCTCAAAGGCATAGTGCCCGTATATCGCGTAAAAGGCGCCGTGACGCAAAAAGTTATGAGAGATTCGGTTAAAGCGAGTTTGCCGGGCGTCGTGGGCGACAGCGCGATACCCGAAGTTTTGCAGAGAAAATACGCTCTTGCGGACTTGAAGACGGCGTATAAAAACGTACACTTCCCGACGAATAAAGAGAGTCTGTCCGTCGCTTGCGAAAGGGTCGCGGTAGAAGAATATTTCGCGCTTATTTCGGCGTTCAAGATAGTCAAGGGCGACAGAAGTCAGGTAAGGGTAAATCAATACGCCTGTACCGCGGAAGATCTGCGTAAGTTTACCGAGCGTTTCGGATTCGAATTTACCAACGGACAGAAGAAAGCCGTAAACGAAATTTTCGCGGATATGACTTCGCCGAAGTCTATGAACAGATTATTGCAAGGCGACGTCGGTAGCGGTAAAACGGCAGTCGCGCTCTGCGCCTTATATATCGCCGTAAAAAGCGGTTATCAGGCGGTTATGCTCGCTCCGACGGAAATTCTCGCCAGGCAAAATTATGAAATATGCAAGCGACTTTTCTCTGACTTCGACGTCGAATTTTTAAGCGGTTCGACCAAGGGTAAAGAGAAGACCGAAATCAAGAAAAAGATAAAGAGCGGCGAAGCGAAAATCGTGGTAGGCACGCACGCGGTCATTCAGGGCGACGTGGAATTTTATAATCTTTCGGCGTGCGTGTGCGACGAACAACACCGTTTCGGGGTAGAGCAGCGAAGCGCGCTCGTCGCCAAAGGCACTATCCCAGACGTACTCGTAATGAGCGCGACGCCCATTCCGCGTACGCTTTCTCTCGTTTTCTACGGCGATCTCGACGTTACCGAAATAACCGAAAAGCCCGCAAACCGCCAACCCGTGCAGACGAATATCGTACCCGAATCGAAATACGACGGAATGCTTAAATTTTTAGAAAACACCGTAAAATCGGGCAGACAGGTATTCTGCGTTTGCCCGAAAATCGAGGGCGACGACGAAGGCACGCTTATGAGCGTTACCGACGTATTCGACGAACTCACGCAAAAACTGTCGGGCGTTAAAGTCGGACTTCTGCACGGCAAAATGAAGGACGACGAAAAATCGCAGATTATGCTCGACTTTAAGGAAAGGCGAATAGATCTGCTCGTTTCGACCACGGTTATAGAAGTCGGCATAGACGTTCCCAACGCTACCGTAATGGTCGTGTACGACGCCGAGCGTTTCGGGCTTTCGCAACTGCACCAACTCCGCGGAAGGGTAGGCAGAGGCGGCGAAAAGAGTTATTGCTTTTTGTTCAGTTCAAGCGGAGAAGAAAAGGCTATAGAGCGATTAAAAGTACTTTGTTCGAGTAACGACGGCTTTAAGATTGCCGAAAAAGATTTTGAAATGCGCGGCGGCGGCGACTTTATGGGTACCCGCCAGAGCGGTAAGACGATAGGCGATTTGGGAGGGCTCGTTTATCCCGCTTCGGCTATATTTCTGGCTAAAAGAATAAGCGACGAAGCCTTTGCGGCGGGCGTTGATCTGGAGCGAATAAAGAAAGTCGCACTTAAAAAATACGAAAAACTCAAAGACGTCGCAATGAATTAAAAATTTATCCGATTATTTTAATGACAAATCGTCGATTTCGGAGTATAATAAAATCAAAGGAGTAAGATTATGAAAAAATGTAAATATTGTAATTTTGAAAATACCGACGACGCCGTTTTTTGCATCAATTGCGGTAAACCTGTCGAAGACGGCGAAGAAAACGGGGGCGGCGAACAGGTAAGTGAAGATTCTTGTACGGCAGAAAAACAGACCGTTTCGGCGGAATATAAACCGTCGGACGAAAAGCGCGCGCCCGTAACCGGCGGTAATTCGATTTCGGACAAGGCTAAAAACGGTATGAAAATCGCCGGCAGCGTTTTACTTGGGCTCGGCGCGTTGCTCGCAATCGTATTCGTATTTTTTAGCGGATTGAAAATCTCGTCCAAAAACGGCAGAACGACGACATCGGCTGAGTACGACATATATTATTATATCGGCGGGCAATACTCCGATCTGGCAAAACAATTTGCGGGCAATAACGCAGACAGATATAACCCCGTGTATATTTCGGCGGTTTATCTGCGCGCTGCGTTGTCTACCGCGACGGGTTTGATTACGCTTTTGGGTACGGTAACTTTTGCGGTATTAACGATCGTATCCGTAATAAAAGGGCTGATAAAAAAATCGTATTCGGGCAACTTTTATGCTGTTCTTACGGCGTTGATTTTTATTTGCGGCAGTTATTGGTTGCTGGGGCTTAATTACTATAAGTATAAATATACCTACTCGGGCGACGTGGTAACGGGCAGAGTAAGTTTAAGCGGATCGACAAATCTCGGTCTTACGCTCGTATGCCTTTGCGTTATTGCCGGCGTAGCGCTTAAATCGGCGGCGAAAGTCAAAAATTTTGACACTCGAACGATAGTAAAATTCGCAAGCGCGGCGGCGATTACGCTATTTGCACTAATCGTCGTTATACTTTCGCCGATCGCGCACCTGACGAGTAAAACCGACGTTCGCTCAGATTCAAACTCGCTTATCATGACTGCGATAAACAGGTTACGTGCTATAAGTCATGACGGAACTTTGACGAATAACGATTCGCTGACGTACGCCGATTCGTTTTTTACCATAGTAATTACGATTGCGATAACGGTAATCGGCGTTTTGCTGATACTTAAAACGGTTAAAAGACAAGCGAATTCGACAGCCGGCGAAATCGTTTTATGCGCAATTCTTACGGTTCTTACGTTTGCTTTGTACATTTGTTTCAAAGTGGCAGGCAGATTAAATGCCGACGAGTCCTGCGCAAGCGCCGTATTGCCGTTTTTATTGTCGATTTTAATGCTCGGCGGAGCGATATTCAGAAAAGTTTTCGACAATAAAACGAAAACTCCCGAAACTCCCGCCGTCGGCGGAAACGCCGCGGTTGCCACGGAAATAAAGGCAGAATCCGCGAAAGAAACGGCAGAAACCGAATCTATATCCCCAATCGAATAAACCTAAAATCAAGCCTTCCCAATGGGAAAGCCGAGATTTTCGGTCATTTTTCGCAAAAGACTCATAATGACACTTATATTAAGTACGTCATTGCGTTCATAATAACGATAAATAAAAACGCCGCCCCGCTTCGGGTTATCCGAAGCGGGGCGGCGTTCGTATATGAAAACGAAAATTAAAGTACGGTTATTTTTCCGTCGCCGTCCGAACTGAATGCGACCGAATAGAACGCGGTTACGGCTTTTATCCCTTCGCCCACATCGCTTATCGCCGCGGTTTCGCACGCGGAGTGCATCGCGAGTTGAGGCAAGCCTACGTCTATACTCGTTACCGAAACCTGCGAAGAACTTATCGCGCCCAGCGTTCCGCCGCAGGGCAGATCCGAACGCATGTAAAAATCCTGATATTTAACGCCGTTCGTTTTCCATACGCCTTTAAGGATCGACGAAGAAAGCGCGTCGGTGGTGTAGTTGAAATTGGCGTGGTGTTTTACCACTATTCCTTTGCCGAGCAAAGTTTTGTTGGTCGGGTCGGAAAATTCGGGGTGGTTGGGGTGAACGGCGTGCGCGTTGTCGAACGACACCGCTATCGAATCGGCAAGCGCGGCGGCGTAATCGAAGCCAAGGCTTTCCGCTATTCTCTTCGTTACCGAAAGCAAAAAGTCCGAACCCGCGCCCTGACGGGTCTGACTTCCGACTTCTTCGTTGTCGGCTGCGTAGCACACGTTTATAGCCTTCGGCCCGGCAGAAAGCAGACCTTTAACCGAGCAAAACGCGCTGGTCAGATTATCTATTCTCGGCGAGCATATAAGTTCGTCGTTATAACCCGCCGCAAACGGTTTTTCGGCGGAAACGACGAATAAATCGCCGTCGATTATCTTTTTGTCGCCCGCAAAGTCTTTAAGTTCTTTTTCAAGCCCCTTTTCGCCCAAAGCGGAAACGAGCGGACTCATATCCGTCTGCGGGTTGAGTTTTATTCCGTCGTTGGCGGCGCGGTTGAAATGAATGGCGACCGACGGTATCACGAAAGTTTTTGCCGAAGTAAAAGTCTTGCTCTCGTAAGTCTTGCCGTCGGTTAAAACGACTCTGCCGGCAATCGTTACGGGGCGATCCAGAAACGTGTAGTTAAGACCGCCGCCGTATCTTTCGACGTTCAGTTTAACCATATTTTCGACCGTCATCGACGGCGACGCTTTAATCTTGAAACACGGGCTGTCGGCGTGCGAAGCGACTATATTAAACGAGCGTTTTTCGCCGACCGTAAAGGCGATTAAAGACGAGCGATTTCTCGTAACGAAGTATTTGCCGCCTTTTTTAACGCTCCATTTTTCGTTTTCTTTAAGTTCGGCAAATCCGTATTCTTTCAGAGTAAGGGTTAAGTTTTCAACGGCGTGGTAAGCCGTTTTCGATTTTTCCAGAAATTCGAATATATCGTACATAATAACGAAATTATAACCCAAACGAACGAAAATGTAAAGTATTGCGGCGGTCTTTCATAAAATAATACCATGCGCGGAATAATAACGGTAAATCTCGATACGATAAAAGCCAACGTATTGAAGTTCAGACGGCGACTTTCGGAAAACGCGAAAGTGGTCGGAGTGGTAAAAGCCGACGGTTACGGACACGGCGCGAAAGAAATCGCAAAGTACGTCGGCGCGATAGATTCTTTCGCCGTGGCAAGCACGGACGAAGGCGAAGAGTTGCGGGCGGTTACCCGAAAGCCTGTTATAATTCTCGGTTACGACGAAGCGGAACGGGCGATACGTTACGACCTTACGCCTACGGTATGGGATAAAAATCAGGTTAAAGAGATATCGCGTTGCGCCGAAAAACTCGGCAAAATGGCGACGGTCGCGATCGCCGTCGATACGGGCATGAACCGCATAGGCGTAAAGGACGAACGCGAATTTGCCGAAGTCGTCGAAGAAATACGCCGTTATAAAAACCTGATGATATCCGAAGTATATTCGCATCTTGCTTGCGGTTACGACGAAGATATAAGTTTAAGGCAATTACGCGATTTCGGCGAAGTTACAAAGCGTATAAACGGAGTTGAAAAGAGTATTTCGGCGACTGCGAGAGCGACAGATAAACGTTTTAATTTTTCGGCGGTAAGGTTGGGTATAGGTATGTACGGCTACGGCGAAAATTTCGTAAAACCCGCGCTGTCGCTTTGCGGCTACGTCGTTCGGGTAAGCAAAATAAAGGCGGGCGAAAGCGTAGGATATAACGCAGGATATACAGCCCATAAACCGACTTATATAGCAACATTATCGCTCGGTTACGCCGACGGAATAGCGAGAAGTTATACGGGTGGAGAAGTGATTATAAACGGCAAAAAACGAAAGATAGTCGGCAACGTGTGCATGGATTATTGTTTCGCATTATCGGACGAAAAAGTAAGGGCGGGCGACGAAGTTATATTCATAGGCGAAAGCGGCGGCGAAAGAATAACCGCCCAGGATATGGCTGAAAAAGAAAACACGATATGTTACGAGGTATTAACGCGGCTTAAACGAGTTAAAAGAAAGTACGTAAAGTCTATTTTGTGAAACGCCGCTCATATATTTGACATTTATCGCGATAAGGGCTAAAATTACTGTATAATTTTAGAAGCCGATTACGTTTTTTTTCGCTTTGCGTACCCCGAAAATCGGAATGAGGGCGAAAAACGATCGGTAAAAACGGAGCGATATTATGGCTGAATTTATGGGTAAATTAAGAAGGACGGATTATTGCGGAACTTTACGCGCCGATTCCGTCGGGAAAGAAGTCGTCGTTATGGGCTGGGTTCAAAGACGCAGAAATTTAGGCAGTCTTATTTTCGTCGATCTTCGCGACAGAAGCGGACTTTTGCAGATAGTGTTCGACGATACGACTTCCGACGAGGTTTTCAAAAAGGCCGAAACTATCCGTTCGGAATACGTTCTGGCGGTTAAAGGCGTAGTTCGCGAAAGACAGAGCAAAACCGATAAAATCGCGACCGGCGATATAGAAGTTCTGGCGGACGAACTCAAAATTTTATCCGAAGCCGATACCACGCCTTTCGAAATTCTGGACGATACCAACGTAAACGAAACGTTAAGACTTAAATACAGATACCTCGATCTTCGTCGTCCCACTCTTCAACATAACCTTAAAGTGCGTTACGAAGTTACGCTTGCGGCGAGAAAGTTCTTTGAAGAAAACGGTTTTATCGAAATCGAAACGCCTATGCTCGGTAAATCCACGCCCGAAGGCGCGAGAGATTATCTCGTTCCGTCGAGAGTGCACCCCGGCGAATTTTACGCGTTGCCGCAATCTCCGCAACTCTATAAACAACTTCTGATGATTGCGGGCTTCGACAGATATTTTCAGATTACCAAATGCTTCCGCGACGAAGACCTTCGCGCAAACCGTCAACCCGAATTTACTCAGATCGACGTCGAGATGAGTTTTGTAGACGAAGTGGAAGACGTTATGTACCCGATAGAAGGTCTTATAAAAGGTATTTTCAGAAAGACCATAGGGCTCGACCTCGGCGAAGGGCATTTCCGCACCATGCGCTATAAAGACGCCATGGAAAACTACGGTTCGGACAAGCCCGATACCCGTTTCGGACTTAAAATAGTAAATTGCAGCGACTTGTTCGCTTCTTCGCAATTCAAGGTATTCACCGACGCGCTGGCTATAAAGATAGGACCTATCCGCGGCAGCGTAAGGGCGATAAACGCCAAAGGCTTGGCGGGCAATTTATCGCGTAAAGACCTTGACGCCTGCGTGGAATACGCAAAAACGCTCGGCGCGAAAGGGCTTTGCTGGATGACGTGGCAAAAGGGCGGCGAAATCAAATCTTCGTTCGCGAAATTTCTTACCGAAGAAGACGTTTCCAATATCAAAGCGCGTATGGACTTCGAAGAGGGCGACACGCTGTTCTTTGCGGCGGATAAAGACTACGTAGTCTTTAATACACTCGGCGGACTTCGCCTTATGCTTGCCGACAAATTCAATCTCGTAGACAAAAACTCCTACGATATTTTGTGGATAACCGAATTCCCGATGTTCGAATGGTCGGAAGAAGAAAATCGTTTCATGGCGGTACACCATCCGTTTACCGCTCCCATGAACGAAGACCTGGAACTTTGCGTAGCCTCGCCCGACAAAGCCCGCGCGAAAGCGTACGACCTCGTTATCAACGGTCAGGAAGCGGGAGGCGGTTCTATCCGTATCCATTCGAGAGAGATTCAGAAGAAGATGTTCAATATTCTCGGTTTCTCCGACGAAGACATACAGCGTAAGTTCGGTTTCTTCGTAGACGCGTTCAACTACGGCGCGCCCCCGCACGGCGGACTTGCTTTCGGGCTGGACAGGCTCGTAATGCTTCTTTGCAAAGACGATTCTATCCGCGACGTAATAGCATTCCCGAAGGTTCAGACGGCTTCGTGCTTAATGAGCGACGCTCCGTCGAAAGTCGATCAAAAGCAACTCGACGAACTTGAAATTTCGGTAAAAGAATAAGAGGTTGAACCTATGAATATAGACTATTTCAAAAAAGTAAAAATTACCGCGATGAAAAATCACGATAAAGACGCCGTTACGGCTCTCAACGCGGTTATCAACAAACTCATGCTTGCGGGCATAGAGAAAAAGGCGGCGGGCGAAGAGATGACCGACGCCGACGTAACCAAAATTTTACAAAAGACTATCAACGAACTTACGGAAGAACGCGAAGCGTTCGTAAAGGCAGGCCGACAGGAGACCGTCGAAAGCCTTGACAGACAACTTGCGACCGTAAAGGAATATCTTCCTAAAATGCTCTCCGAAGACGAGATAAAGAAGATTATCGAAGGGCTTGACGACAAGACCGTTCCCGCGGTAATGAAGCACTTCAAGACCGAATACGCGGGCAAAGTCGATATGAGGCTCGTCGGCGCGGTATTGAAAACTCTTTGAAAATGAAGACTGTTTTCGTTACCGGCGCAAGCGGCGGCATAGGCGAAGCGATTGCGAAAAAATTTGCCGGAAACGGCTATTTCGTCGGCGTGGGGTATAATACCAACCGAGAAAAAGCCGAAAATCTCGCAAAAAAAATAAACGGTGTTGCAATAAAAACTGACGTGAGCGACGAAAAAAGCGTAGCCGCGGCGTTAAGCGACTTTTTGCTCCGCGCGGGCAGACTCGACGTTTTAGTCAATTCGGCGGGTATCGCTCTGCCGATAAAAACCTTGCTCGACACCACCTCGGAAGAGTTCGACAAAGCGTTTTCGGTGAACGTAAAAGGCGTATATAATTGCTGTAAAGCGGCTATCCCCGCGATGCTTGACGGCGGCGGAAGTATAATAAATATCTCGTCTATGTGGGGCGTTACTGGCGGCTCTTGCGAAGCGATTTATTCGGCGAGCAAGGCGGCGGTGATAGGCTTTACGAAGGCTCTCGCCAAGGAGTACGCGGCGGCGGGTATAACGATCAATTGCGTTGCTCCGGGGTATATCGACACCCCCATGAACGACAATCTCTCCGACGAAAACAAAAAACTCGCGATAGCGGATATCCCCGTCGGTCGAGTAGGAGAGGGCGAAGACGTTGCCAAAGCGGTTTTTTATTTAGCCGAAAACGGCGGTTTCGTTACGGGCGAAGTTTTAAGCGTCAACGGCGGCGAAGTTATATAAATGAAAAAATTTACCGTCGTCGAACTGATTAACTCAAAGCCGTATAGTCGATATACTCTGGAAGACGGGTTTTACGGAGCGATAATCGAAGAGTTAAAAAATACTTATTCGATCATGTTTAATAATCCGTATAATACCGGCAGATTTATCGTTGCGGAAGTTCTGAAAAGCGACGTAAGAAAAACGAAAGAACAATTGCCCGAACAAGTTGTAAACGAGTTTTACGAAAAGTGGGAAGACGTTGCGCCGAAAGCCGATAGTAAAATAGAAAAACCGCCTTTCGCTACGTGCGATCGGGTAGAACTTATAGCGGAAAAAAAGAAGTACGCCAAATACGGTATTCACAAAGGCGACGTCGGAATCGTATGTTTCGACGAAGCGGTAAGCGACGGGCTTGAAGTCGCTTTTCCGACGTTTGACGAAAACGGCGACGAATTCGGCGACGTGAGTTTTGCCGTGCTGACAGAGGATTTGAAGTTGGTCAAAAAAGCGTAATGAAGGCGTCGCAAAATGCTTAAAACGCTTGACGGCTGAAAATCAAGAGTATATAATAAAATCACAAAATAAATTCTTTGGGGCGGAGTGAAATTCTCCACCGGCAGTATAGTCTGCGAAGGTCGTTACGACCCCGAATCGGTGAAATTCCGATACCGACGGTATAGTCCGGACGATAAAAGAGAAATATCCGCGTATTTTACGCCCCGATACCTTTTCGTGTCGGGGCTGATTTTATGCGATACTTCTCCCAAAAGGAGAAAATTATGCAAAAACGAACTTATTTTAATGCAAAGACGATAGCGACCGTAGCGATGTTTTCTGCTCTCGCGTTCGGCGTGGGACTTCTCGAATTTCCGATATTCCCGATGACGCCCTACTTCAAACTCGATTTTTCTTTCGCGGTGCTTTTAATCGCTTCGTTTTGTTTAGGACCGATTGCGGGCGAAATCGCTTCGGCTTTATCGATAGCGTTGCATCTTTTCGTTTCGTCGTCGGGCGGGGCGGGAGAATTGAGTAATTTTATACTCGCTCAATTTTTCGTGGTATTGCCGTCGATAGCGTATAAATATCGCCGTAAATTTTCCACCGTGGCGGTAGTCATGCCGATTGCCGCCGTTATAACGTCGTTGTTCGCTCTCATCAACAACCGTTTTCTGATCTTTCCTATATACATGGGCGGAGGCGCGGCAGGCGAATTTCGTAAAGTCTGGGGCTTCGCATTGGCGTTTAATCTTATAAAGTGCGTCGCGAATACCGCTATTACGTTGCTTTTATACAAAAGGTTGAGCGTTTTACTTCACAAATTCGTTTTCGAAGAGTATAATCGACGTATGGAATATATCACGAATTCGGCTAAAGAAACCGTAAAGTTGGCTAAAAAATACGGTAAAACCTTAAAGAGCGGCGACGTCGTTCTGCTTGACGGCGAAATGGGCGCGGGGAAAACCGTATTTGCAAAAGGAGTGGCGTTAAGTTTAGGCGTAAAGGACGAAATCACGAGTCCTACTTACGCTTATATGAACGATTACGGCGGTAAACTCTATCATTACGATTGTTATCGTCTCTCGTCGGGCGAAGACGCCGAGGCGCTCGGATTGACCGATTATTTTTACGGTAAGGGCGTTTGCCTTATCGAATGGAGCCAAAATATAGCGGACGTATTGCCCGAAAACTGCAAACGGGTTAAAATAGAGAAGATCGGCGACGAGCAAAGGAGAATTACTTTTTCATGAAATACCTTGCCATAGACACGAGCGGCAAATACCTGACGGTTATTGCGTCGGGCGATAAAAAAGCGGTGAGATTCTTGCCCGATTGCGCGCTTTCTCATTCCGTCGTTTTAATGGGCGAAGTCGAAAACGCTCTTAATAAAGCGGGTATGAAAGCCGAAGACGCAGACGTTTTCGCGTGTTCGGTCGGAGCGGGTTCGTTTACCGGCATAAGAATCGGCGTTTCGACCGTAAAAGCGTTCGCCTACGCTTTAAGCAAAAAAGTTCTCGGTGTAACCACTTTCGAAGTTCTGGCGTATAGTGTATCGAAGCGGGTTAAAAAACTCGCTCTCGTGTCGGCTCGCCACGGCAACTACTACGTTTGCGGCTTCGACGAAGACGGCAAAGTTATTCTGCCGCCGAAGTTTATGACCGCAGGCGAAATCGAAGAAATAAAAGACGGATATACTCTTATCGCCGACGAAGACGCGGATAATCTCGGCGCGATCGTCGCCGATATGAAAGTCGGGTTTGAAAGGGCTGTCGAAGATAATCTCGACAGGGCTACTGACGACGCCGAAACTCTCGTTCCGCTTTACGTCAAAAAGAGTCAGGCGGAGGAAGAGGCGTGATTTACCGCAAGTGGGAACTTAAAGATATAGGCGAAGTGGTCGAACTCGAAAAGAAGTGTTTTTCGGACCCGTGGAACGCCGATATGGTGCTTTCGTCGTTCAATCAGCCTCGGTTTATCGGCTTCGTAGCGGAAGAAAACGGCAAAGTTACCGCCTATCTCGGCGCGACGGCGATTTTATCCGACAGCGACGTTTTACTAGTCGCCGTCGATGAAAATTACAGAAAAAAAGGCGTCGCAACCGCTCTTTTCAAGTTGCTTTTCGCGGCGTTGAAAGAAAAGGGCGCAGAAAAAGTATTTCTGGAAGTAAGGAGTAGAAACGTTCCCGCAAGGGCTTGTTATAAGTCGCTCGGATTTTCGGAAATAAGCGTTCGCGATAACTACTACGGCGACGACGACGCTATAATAATGGAGAAAGATTTATAAAAAAAATCATTGCGTCTTTAAGCGCGGAAGACGTCGGCAAAGGCAAAGTTTTGCTTATGTTGCACGGCTACGGCGCGAATAAAGAAAGTTTCGTAAGGCAAATCAGGTTTTTCTCTGCATTTTTCAGGGTGATAGCCGTAGATATGAGCGGTTTCGGAGAGAGTCCGCCGTTAAAATATCCTTATTCGGTAGGCGATTACGCCGAAGAAATAAAGAAAGTCATAGACGAAATCGGCGAACGGAAAATTTACGTTTTAGCCCACTCGTTCGGGGCGAGGGTGGCGGTAAAACTTGCCGGAAGCGACGACAGAATAGAAAAAATTATTTTTACGGGAGCGGCGGGTTTGAAGCCGCGGAGAAGTGTGCGTTATAAGGTTAAACGCGCGCTTTTTTTGTTGCTTAAAAAGTTCGTAAATAAAGAAAAACTCGTAAAGTTCTATTCCGAAGACTATCGCAGTCTGTCGCCCGTTATGAAAGAGAGTTTTATTAAAATAGTGAACGAAGACTTAAAAGAATATTACGCCGCAATAAAAATTCCCGCGCTGTTGATTTTCGGTAACGAAGACGCCGAAACGCCCTTGTATATGGCGAGAAAAATGAATCGGCTTGTTAAAAACTCGAAACTAATAGTTATAAAAAACGCGGGGCATTTTTGTTTTGTCGATAAGCCTAATTTATTCAACGGCTACGCGCTCGAATTTTTGTTAAGGGGGAAATAAAGTGGAATATCCGTCGTTCGTTGCGGCTTTTATTTTATGTTTAATACTGTGTTATAGCGCGATTATCGGCAAATTCGCGGCGGTGTTTCAGCAATGCAATTACCGCGCGGACGAATACGCGAAGTGCTTCTTTTCGTCGCTTGCCGAAGAGTGGCAAAAACTCGTTTTTTGCTCGGCGTGCCTTTGCGTTTATTCGCTTGCCGCCGCTGCCGCCCCGAAGTTATGGATAGTCGCGGCGGTCGATCTCGCCTTTTTCGCGGGCGTTACGATAATATATCGGGCAAAGAGCAAAATACGCGTAAAAGCGAAATTCACCAAGCGGTTTACAAGAATTTTCGTCGTCGGATTTTTATTTTTTTTCGCAATAAACGCGTGCGTGTTTTACCTTGCGAAACGCTTTTGTTTGCTTGCGTACGCTCTGCCGATAACGGCGATTTCGGTTACGCTTATTCCGCTTTCGCTTATCTTCGGCGCTGCGATTAATTATCCTTACGACCGAATAAAGTACTTGCTTACGATACGCAAGGCAAAAAAGAAACTTTCGGAAAATAAAAATCTCAAAGTGATTTTCGTTACGGGCAGTTTCGGTAAAACGACTACCAAACGCTATCTGTACGAACTTCTGAAAGACGATTATAAGACGGTCGCCACGCCGAAATCCTTCAATACGCCGATAGGAATTTGTCTGTCGATAAAAGATATAAACGCGGATACTCAGATTTTTATAGCCGAAGCGGGCGCAAGGCGCGCGGGCGATATAAAAACGCTCTGCCGAATAGTTCGGCCCGATATTTCCGTCGTAACGGGCATCGCGCCTCAACATATAGAAACTTTCGGGGCGGTTGAAAATATTATCGCCGAAAAAGAAGAGGCGGTAAAAAATTTGAAAGTCGGCGGGTTTGCGGTTATATCGGGCGAAACGGTCGGCGGAAAAACTATATACGAAAAGGCGAAATGCGATAAAATTTCGGTCGGAAGCGGAGAAACGGCAGCCGTAAAATTTTACGGCGTGGAGTTTTCCGCAAACGGATCGAAATTTAATATAGCGTTCGGGGATAAAACGATTGAAATAGCCGCTCCCTTCGTCGGAATACATAACGTGGTCGATTTTACTCTCGCCGCCGCGGTTGCGATAAAACTCGGCGTACGGGCAGAAAAAATCGAGAACGTCGCAAAAACGCTCACTCCGCCTAAGCATAGATTTTCGGTATCGGTTTCGGGTAACGGAGTAACGATAATCGACGACGGCTACAACGCGAATATAGAAGGAATAAAGAGCGGGGCGGAAAGTCTGAAATATTTCGGCGGCAAGAAATTTGCGGTGTTTTCGGGCATAGTCGAGGGCGGAACGAAGAGTTACGAACTTAACTCGGAAGCGGGTAGAGTTTTAAGCGAAAATTGCGACAGGCTGATCGCCGTAGGTCGGCTTGCCGACGAGATTTTGTCTTGCGCGAAAGGCGAAAGGACCGAAGATTTAGACGGCGCGAAAGAGATATTGAAAAAAGAAGTCCGCCGCGGCGACACGGTTGCTTTTTTCAGCGACCTCCCCGACCGCTATTAGTTATTACCGTCGTCGCCCGGTCGCTTTACCCGACGCGAAGATCGTATTTTTAATAATAAAAAATATAAAAGGAGAAATATATGAAAAACGTACTCGTATTTTTCGGCGGAAAGTCCTGCGAACACGACGTGTCCGTGCTTACGGGCGTAATGACCGCAAATTGCCTTGACGGCGAAGGGTATAATTCCGTACCCGTATACGTGGGTAAAAACGGTAAGTGGTACGGCGGCGAAGAACTTAAAAATCTCGGCGTATACGACGGAAAACGCACGTTTCGCGAAGTTACTTTGCTGCCGTCGGATAACTTCTTGTACGAGATTAAAAAGGGTAAACTCAAAAAACGCGAAAAGATAGATTGCGCGATAAATTGCATGCACGGTCTTAACGGAGAAGACGGCTCGCTCGCGGGCGCATTGAAACTCGCTTCCGTTCCGCTCGCTTCGCCCGATATCTTTTCGTCGGCGGTTTCCATGGATAAATATTTTACCAAAATCGCCCTCGCCGGGATACGCGCGCCTTACGTTCCGTACGTAAAACTCAATCGCGAAAACTATTATAAAAACAAAGCCTTTGCGAAAAAACTCGTCGCAAGGCTCGGCTCGCCTATTATTATAAAGCCCGCAAATCTCGGCAGCAGCATAGGCATAACGGTTGTAAAAACCGACGATAAATTCGAAGAAGCCGTCGAACTCGCGTTCCGCTACGACGATAAAGTCGTCGCGGAAAAGGCGTTGACCGATTTCAGAGAAATAAATTGCGCGTGTTATAAACTCGGCAACCGATATATCGTTTCGCCGTGCGAAGAACCCGTTACGAAACACGACGTTCTTACTTTCGACGAAAAATACGTTACGCCCGCCGAAAAAAAATTCCCCGCCGAAATCGATAAAAAGTTGTCGGATAAAATTCGCGATTTAACCGCATACGTATATCGCAAACTCGAATTTTCGGGCATTATACGAATAGATTTTCTGCTTGACGGCAACGACGTGTACGTAAACGAAATCAATTCCGTGCCGGGGTCGCTCGCGTATTATCTGTTCGTCGAAAACACAGACGAATTCGGCAAAATATTGCACGACTTAGTAGACAACGCGATAAAAAAACACGAAGACTACGAAAACAACGTATTCACTTACGACGGCGGAACGCTTTCTTTCGATAATCTTAAAAAATAAAATACGCGGGGCGAGAAAATTTTTCTCGCCCCGCTGTAAACCGTCATTACGAGAGTATGCGCTCCCGGTGTGGCGATCTCGAAGATTGTAGTTTATCCGCCATACAAGCCGCTCCGACCTTTATTGCGGGAATTCTTCACTTCGTTCAGAATGACGTTTGTCATGTTGAGCGTAAGCGAAACATCGCCCGGAAGGGCAAAACCTGCGGAGTTTATGTTATGCCAGGCAAGAATAATACGACGTTAGACCATGGTTCGTTTTATTCTTGTCTGGCATAACGGTTATATCCCGCGCAAGGCACGTAAAATGCCGACGGTTCATATAATGTAGCGGGGTACTAAAGATGAACGGGATTTTCTGGCAGGCAACTTTCGGAATATTTTTCATATTCGTAATGACTTCGCTCGGCAGCGCGGTCGCCTTGTTTCTGGGCGACCGCGCGATAAGTAAAGGGTTTTCTTTTGTCGGAGGACTATCCGCGGGGATAATGCTTGCTTCGGCGGTCTGGTCGCTGATTATTCCCGCGCTGGGCGACGGCAAAAACGTACCCGAAGTAGTTATCGGGTTCGGAGTGGGGCTGACGGCGTTTTCTTTGCTCGGAATTTTTCTGCGCGAAGACGAAACGTCAGGGTATAAACGACTTTTTATCGCGATAACGGCGCATAACGTTCCCGAAGGGCTTTCGGTAGGATTTGCGTACGGCGCGGCGGCGATAGGCTCGGTTACTCCGACGGCGGCTCTCGGACTCGCGATAGGAATAGGCGTTCAGAACTTCCCCGAAGGGGCTGCCGTCGCTATGCCCGCAAGAAAGATTTATTCCCGTAAAAAGTCGCTTTTGCTCGGCGTTTTAAGCGGAGCGGTTGAGCCTTTAGCCGGGTATATCGGATATTTCGTATCGACGAGCGTAGTATTTATTATGCCGTCGCTTATGTCGTTCGCCGCGGCGGCTATGATTTTTACCGTGTTTTCGGAACTATGCAAAGATATATCCGAAAAGCCTTTATCGGGCGCGATCGGGGCGGGAATCGGATTTCTTGCCATGATGCTTTTAGACGTTTTACTCGGCTGACGTTCGACGTAACGTCAGCAGGTTTTGCATGGCGCGACGAAAACAAGTTTCCAAAATAGCGGTTTCCCGCGTGTCGTATATCGATAATTTATCGAAAATTTTTAAATAACGTATAAAAACCGCCTTCGATGTCAATCGTTATAGCGATAAAAATCATCGGAGGTTATTTTAATGAATCCTTTTAAGGAAAAAGCGCCTAAAAAGCCGCAATTCGAAACCTGGGATAAACTCTATCCCAAATCGTATAATAAACGCGAAGTCGATCCGTACACCAAAACGCGTATCATATTGATGAACGGTACGGAATTCGAAGCGAACTGGTTCTGTCATCAATTCGACCGTCACGTCAAAAATAACGACTTGCGGCGGGCGTTGGCGCTTAACCGCATGCAGGAAAAACGCCAGCAACAGAAAATTTCAATGCTCAAACCCGTAGACGAAACCGTACTCGAACACACTATCGGCTACGAACAATTAGCCGTCGATCTTACGGCGGAACTTGCCGGAAAAGAAAAGGACTTCAACGTCAAAAAAGCCCTTGATTTCGCCTTATTGGAAGACTTCGACCACTTGTACCGCTATGCAAACAAACTCGAAGCCGAGCAAGGCGTGCTTGCGGAAAGGCTCGTCGGAAAGTATACCGAAATCATGCCCGGCAGACCCACGATAGCCCACCACCGTTACCCGACGGATAACGTAAGAAAGCCTATAAACAATAAAAAGGCAGACAAGCAAACTATTCTCGCGACTATGATAATCACCGCAGCCGAACAGCAGACGATGAACTATTATATGAACGTAGCGAATTTCGGCAACGACGATTTGTCGCGAAGACTTTACGAAGAAATCGCGCTCGTAGAAGAAGAACACGTTACGCAATACGAGTCGTTAATAGACCCTAAGGGCAGTTGGCTCGAAATGCTTTTGTGGCACGAATATTGCGAGTGTTATCTGTATTGGTCGTGTTATCAGACCGAAACCGACGAATACGTCAAGGGTATATGGGAAGAGAATTTCGGACAGGAAGTTTCGCACCTGCACGCGGCGTGCGATTTACTAAAAACTTACGGCAAAAAAGACCCCGCCGAAGTCATTCCCGACGGGAAATTCCCCGAACCGCTTTCTCTGCACGAAAACGTGGATTACGTGAGAGAGATTCTTGCGACTACGGCGCAATATACGTCGGTCGGCGAGGGTTACGAGGACGTAAAGAATCTGCCGAAGACAGCGAACTTTTTCAGGTACGGTCAGACGATTACGCCCGACGCGGAAATGCTTCCGTCGCATAACGTTATATGTAAGCATATAACCGACAAGGGCAAAGATTATCGGTACGAAGTGGCAAAATCGCCGATAGAAGCCCTGCGCGCGAGAACGGAAGACAACGTTACGGTAGGGATCGTTCCGAAAGCAGCCGAAAGCAGCGGTTTCAAGAAAAACCCGCCCGATAAAAAGAAAAAATAATCGCAATATAAATTTACGCCCGGGGCGAGAAATTTCTCGCCCCGGGCGTAATTTTTTGTCTTTATAAAAATTTTTTTAATTTTTTTCTGAAAATAAAGGATTTTCGTCTGTTTGTTCAGAATAATAAGATAGAAGCAAATCGCGAATGATATTTTATGTTAATCGATGTTATTGCAAAATATTTTGCGTTTTATCGTGTTTTTAGTTGACAATAGATATATACGGGGTTATAATGCGTATGAGGTGAAAGAAATGAACGATTATCCGAACGTTATTCTCGATTTGCTCGAAAGGGTTAAGAAACTCGAAAGCGAAGTCGATAAGTTAAAAGACGAACTCGACAAAATACAAGAAAAGCCGTCGACCAAAGACGACGGCGAAAGGGATCATTTTGTAAGACATGTTCCGTGCAGTATAGAACCGTTCGTCGATAACGCTCCGACGGCTAAGCGGGATACCACGAGATATATGTTTAACGGAAGCGTACTGTTGAAAAACCGTCTTGTGTTAGCCGTGGTTAAAGATTACGTCGCTAAAAACCCCGATATCACTGTCGGCGGGTTAAAAAGCGTTTTCGATAAGTCCTTGCAGGGCTCTATCGGTGTGGTAGAAGACGAAAAAATCGCAGTTCTTCGAAAAGATTACAGAATCCGCTTTTTTGCCGAAGACGACGAAACGCTTAAATTAAAAGACGGGCAGGCGTTCGTTTGTTCTCAGTGGGGAATATTGAATATTCCGAATTTTATCGCAAGGGCGCGCGAATTGGGTTACGAGATAACGCCCGTGCGTTGACGTCAATCTTCAAGTCCTAACAGATAGTCGGCGGAAACGTCTAAAAATCGGCAAATCAAAAACAGAGTATCTACGCTCGGCATACTTTTGCCCGATTTGTAGTCGGAAATACATTGTTTCGAAACGCCCGCCGCGGAGGCAAGGGTCGTTTGCTTTACTTTTCCGTATTGCAGACACTCTATAAAGCGTTCTTGAAATTTAGTAATCTTATTCATAGGTTACATTATAATCAAACGGTAAGTTTTTACTTGACAAGTACGCTAATAACTTACTATTATATATACAGTATACAAAACAACGGAGAAATTTATGTTATACGCGGCAGATTACAGAAAAATCGCTAACGAAGTGCTCAAAGGCAGAAGAGGAAAGTTTTGCGGTTACATCGCAGTGATGATGTTATTTTTAACGGTAATAACTTTTCTGTCGCAATTTAAGGAAGCGTGGTTTTGGAGTTCTATTCTTTCCGTATATTTTGGAGGAATTTTTGTAACGGGCAGCGCAACGTTTTCAATCGATTGTTTAAGAGGAAAGGAAACAGAATTTCGTGATGGGTTTAATTCTGCTTGTTTTTTTTCACCGACTATCGTAGAGTTTTTTGAGTTGCTTTGGTCGTTGTTGTTGATTGTTCCGGGGATAATCAAACATTATGCTTACGCTATGACTTTTTACATATTGCAGGACGGAAATATATCGACCGTTGCGGCAATGAGAAAATCTGCACGTTTAATGGAAGGTAACAAGTGGCGTTTATTCTGTTTAAGGATTAGTTTTATAGGGTGGTATCTTCTCGGCGTGTGTTCGCTCGGAATAGGTTTTTTGTGGATTATTCCTTATCAAAAAGTTGCGGAAGCGGCATTTTACGAAAGCCTAATCGATAGAGATTTTGAACCTTGCTATTTGAATAACGAACCCGTTTGTACAATATATAGAGATGACGTTCGTAACAGCGGACTGATAGAGCCCGGTATAAATTATCACGCGCATAGAACAATTACGGCAAAGGATAGTGTAATATGGAAAGCAAAGACGAACGGATCGCTTACAGACAAAGTTAAAACCGTTTCGCCACAACCGCAGCCGAGACCACAACCGAAGCCGCCCGTAACGCAAACGACAGTAAAGACTTCTTCGCCGACAGCGACTGTAAAAAACGAATCTGATAAAAAATCACCGCCACCAACGACGACAAATACGAATTCAAACGCTGAAAATATTTCGTCGACGGTAACGAAAGAAACGCTATCGACAGTGGTAAATGACGGCGCGAATAAAGATAATCGCAACGAAATCGCTAATGCTGGGAAAGAAATGAGAGATGATTTTAACGATTGGTTAATACTCGAAGGCTTTTTTGCCGTTGTTCGAGAGCAACTTATTCTTAATGGAATAGACGACACGTTTAACAGATACGAACATTCGGCAATAGGCACGTTTACTTGTAACGGCAATTCGGTCGCTATCGGCTATAACGTGAGCGAAAGCGCGATAAGTTACAGTATAAAAAATCGTTCCGTGGTAAAAAAAGATTATAGCGGCGATAAAGACGAAATTTATGAAATTGTCGACGAGATACTTATAAAAGCGATGACCGTAGAAACCGAGCCGCCTGCTCCGTCGATAAATTTAGGCAGAGTGTTGACTGCCGCCGATTTTGAAAACGAAATGACCGAAGGTACGAAAGCGTACGAGATTTACGTCAGAAATTGTTTCAGATACGGTTGGGATTATTCTGCGCGCGGAAGGTTTCAAAAAATGCAACCGCTTTTTTCTTCAAACGTAACGAGAGAAGGTTACGACGCGTGGTTCGTTGCGAACAACAACACGAGAACGTCAGCCGCGAAGATCACCGGAAACTGGTACAACGTTATTCATAAAAACGGAATCGAGGAGTGTTGGCGAGCGCCGTATGCATCCGGAATGGGTATTCGCCACGATATGTTGAACGATAGGGTAACGTACGTAAAAACGCCGAACGGTTACGTCTTTGCGGGGATTTACGTTCCGACGGGAAAAATTGAAAAGAAAATCATAGAAGGCGAACAATTTCTCGTAAAATCGTACGTTAAAATTGCGGATAATTATCCCATGAATAAAAATAAAACGTAATATCTCTACGGTGAGATTTTGGCGATAGGTCAACTAAAATTCGCTTAACGAACAACCTGCCCGACGGAAAGATTTCACTTTCCGCCGGGCGGAATATTTTACGGCGATTTTTTTCGTGAAAACGCTTGAAAATACGCAAAATTTATAGTATACTGTCTTTGAAAAACGAAAAGTCGCCGAAAAGCGCGACGGATACGGAGATTTTATGAACGCACAATTACTCGACAAACTTAAAAACGTGCCTAACGAATACAAGAGTATTCCGTTCTGGTCGTGGAACAATCACTTAGACGAAGAATATCTCGTAAAACAGATAAGAGATATGAAAGCCGCGGATATCGGCGGTTTTATAATGCACGCGAGAACGGGGCTTAAAGACGAATACTTAGGCGAAAAGTGGTTTTCGTGCATAGAGGCGTGTCTTAAAGAGGCTAAAAGGCTTAAAATGGACGCGTGGGTGTACGACGAAAACGGCTGGCCGAGCGGTTTCGTGGGCGGCAAATTGCTTGAAAACGAAGCCTACCGCGCGAGATTTTTAGAACTTAAACGGGGTGAGTTCGACACTTCCGCTTTCTGCGTTTACGTCGCGGACGAAAACGGTTATAAACGCGTAACCGAGCCTCAGAAGGGCGTTGCGGTTTACGAAAATATTTACCTTCGCGTAAGCCCGGCAAACTCGGATATACTCAACCCCGACGTTACGGACGCATTTATAAGAGAAACTCACGAAAAATATTACGCGAGATTCAAAGAATATTTCGGCAAAGAACTCGTCGGCTTTTTCACCGACGAACCCCAATATTACCGCTACGCCACGCCTTACACCGCGGGCGTGGGCAAGGTTTTCGAGGATAACGGCGAAGACGTTCGCGACGGGCTGATATGGCTGTTTAAATCGGACGAAAGGGGATACGCGTTCCGCGAAAAATACTACGCCGAACTCAACCGCTTATACGTAACCAACTTCTATAAAAAACTCTACGACTGGTGCGAAGCGCACGGCTGCAAACTTACGGGACATTCGGTCGAAGAGAGTTCGCTCGGCATGCAGATGTGGGGCGGAGCGGAAGTTACCACGACTTACGAATACGAACATATCCCCGCAATGGACGACTTAGCGAGAATTTGCACGAACGAACTCGCGCCCAAACAGATTTCGAGCGCGTGCAGCCAACTCGGCAAAAAGCATATTTTAACCGAAACTTACGGCTGTTCGGGTAACGACGTAACGCCTTACGAACTCAAAAGCGTTGGCGATTTGCAATACTTTTTGGGTGTAAACAAGATGTGTCAGCACCTTTACCCCTATTCGCTCGCGCGCGGCGGAAAGACCGATCATCCCCCCGTATTCTCGCGCCACGGCAACTGGTACGACGGATTTAAGACTTTCAACGAATATTTCAATCGTTTGGGCTATATAGTCGCCAACACGCATGAAAACGCCGACGTTGCGGTTATTCACCCGATACGCGATATATGGCTCGACTATATCCGCGAAATCGACTATCCGAGCATTAAGGAAACCGAAGAACGCTTCGCTGCTTTAATGAACGATTTACGCAAAAAGGGCGTTACGTATCAATTTATCGACGAAACTCTGCTCAAAAAATACGGTCGTAACGAAGCCGACGGTTTAAGGGTTGGCGAAAGACTTTATAAAACCGTGCTTATGCCCGAAATGAAGACGATTTCGGCGAACACGCTCGACGTTTTGCGGAACTTCAAAGGCGAACTCTGCGTTTTGGGCTGCCCGAAATATATCGACGGCGTAAAGGCGGACGTAAAACTTAAAGGCAACCTTACTTACGACGAACTCACCGCAAAAACCGCTATTAAGTATACTTGCGACGACGCAAGGTCGTTTATGGCTTCCCGTTCGGGCGAACTCGGCGACTTCATATTCGTAAAGAACTTCTCTTACGACAAGCCGAGCAAGGTTAAATTCGTCGGCGTTGCCGAAAATTATAAGTTGCTCGATCTTGAATTTTTAACCGAAAAGGATATTACCGACGAGTTTGAGTTAAGAGCGGGCGAAGGCTTGGTTCTTATAAAAGACAAAGCGGCAAAACCGTCGAAGAAGAAACTCGTAAAAACCGATTATACGCATAGTTTCGGCGTGGAAAATATTACACAAAACTATCTCGTAATGGACTATTGTCAGGTTGCGAGAAATAACGATAAATTCGGCGATATCCGTCCTATATACGGACATATCGAAGATTTGCTCCGCGAAGATTATAAGGGCGAAATAAGCGTAAGACAGACTTTCACGCTCAACGAAAAACTTCCGCTTACCTTCGTAATGGAAAAAGCCGACCTTAAAAAGATTACCGTAAACGGCAAGCCGATTACGCTTAAAAACGGCGATTTCGACGTGAATTTCGTCGAAGCGGATATTACGGGCGAAGTCGTAACGGGCGAAAACGAAATTATATATACGTTTGACTTTTATCAGCACGACGGAGTGCGTTTCGCGCTCTTCGACCCGCTTGCGACAGAGAGTTTAAGAAACTGCCTGTATTACGACACGACTATCGAAACGTCGTACTTAAAAGGCGAATTTACGGTAGGTAAAGACCGCAGTTTGTCGGCGAAGAAAAATCTTCCGCCGCTCACCGACAGACTTCTCGATAACGGCTATCCGTTCTTCAAGGGGCAGGTGGAATATAAAGGGAAGATTGCAAAACCCGAAAGCGGCAGGGCGATTCTCGCGCTCGGCGGCAGGTTTATGACTGCGAAAATCAAGACGAAAAAAGGCGAAGTAGAATTCGTACTTGACAATCGCGGCGATATAACGGATATTTTAAGCGACGGCGAAAACGAAGTAGAGATAACGCTCAATTCGAGTTTAAGAAACTTGTTCGGACCGCACCATTTCAAGCCCCAAGCGGAGCCGCTTGCCGTAGGTCCGTCGGACTTCGAGTTCCGTGGCGATTGGGCAGACGGTAAAACCCCCGAAAAATATACCGACGAATACAACTGCGTTCCGTTCGGTATTTCTTCCGTAACCCTCGTCAACGAAAAGTAACGAAACGTCATCGACGCGATGACAAAATAAAAAAAGACGTCTTTGCGAGGGAGCGAAGCGACCGCGGCAATCCCGTCGCCAAACGACGGAGTAAATTGCATAGACGTTCGTACGCCAATCTTCGGGATCGCCACGCTGCGCTCGCGATGACGGAATAAAAAGGGACGTCTTTGCGATGACGGATTGAAAAACAAAAAGCGGGGAGGCAATAAGGTTGCCTCCCCGCAATTTATAATAGTTAATACTTTTCGCAGTCGCGCAGGAATCTGTAATAACAGTCTTCGCACGGTTTTTTCTTCGGTTTCGGTTTTTCGCACGGGCGGCAAGGTCTGCAGCACGGGCAGGGAATGCCTATCGGGCGCATAGGTATAAATTCGCAGGGAGGTTTCGGGTCGCAACGTAAACACTTTGCGGCTATCGCTCCTACTATTACGCCTATTATTATTCCGTCGTAAGTTTTCATAAGTAACCCTCCTTAGCAGCAATTACTGTGGCTATGAGTTATTACATTATACGCCTGCGAACGAAATTAAGTGCAAAAAAACACCGCTTTTCAAAAAGCGGTGTTTTTAAGTTTTGTCAACGGATCGGTTCTTATTGAAAACCGCGCTTACGATAGAAACAACGCCCGAAAGAAGAGCCATAACTCCGTAAAGAACGGAACCTGCCATCGACTTTACGGCGTATGCCGATTTTGCTTCGTTGCCGAGAAGTTTAGTCGTTTTTGAACCCGGCGGGCGCGGCGCTGTTTTTTATCTGTTTTTGATGAAATCGAAAAATTTGTCGGGGTAGAAGTTAAGTACGAGTTCGTTCGGGAATTCCGTTGCAGACAATACCTTATATATATTGTCAAACTCGCCGATATGCTCTTTTCCGTGGCTGTCGCTGCCCAAAGTGACGAATACTCCTTTGCGTTTGCAAAGCAGAAGCATTTCGGTAAGCCCTTCGATATTGCGTTTGCGGTATCCGTTTTCGGCTACGCTTACGGCGTTTATTTCGAGAGCGACGTCGTAATTTTTAGCGGCGTCCGTAAGGGCGTGGAAGTTTATATCGAAAGTCGGGTCGTCGGGGTGCCCGATAATATGCGCCATGCCGCTTTTCATTGCGTTTATCAGCGCGTTCGTGTTTATCTCTTCGTTTTTCGGCTTAAAACAGTCTTTATGCAGAGATACTATCCTGTGGCAAAGGTGTTTGCAGTCGGATTTTTCGAGGTCGACTTTGCCGTCTTCGCTCAGAACGTTAAGTTCGACGCCGTAAAGCATATTCACGCCGAATAATTTTTTGTCGGCGTACAGGCAAGACGTGAAATAACTTCTGCCGCAAGACCCCGGCATCGCGGGGGCGTGTTCGGTTATACCCAGGTATTCAATTCCCCTTTTCGCGGCTTCACGCGCCATGTCCGTAACGGTGTCGCGGGTGTGGTGTCCGCTCGAAAGAGAGTGGGTATGTAAGTCCATTACGCTTTTCATAATAAGATTATAGCACGTTTTTATGCGAAAAACAACAAAAATAACATATTTGCCGAAAAAATACTTTGAAAACAACAAGAAACAACATAAATTTAATAAATTTTTTAATTTTTTTGTTGTTTTGTGTTGACATTGCATTAAAAGTGTTGTATAATTCAAGTATGGAATACGACGAGAAGATTTTTTCTTCAAAAGAAAAACTGCGCATTGTACAGGAACTCGTTCCCGGTAAGCAAATCACGCTTGCGCACGTCATAGCGAATCCCGACCCGATAATGTATCGCAAACTCGGCTTGAACCCCGCGGTAGACTATTCCAAAAACGCGATAGGCATCGTCTGTATGACCCCCGCCGAAAGCGCGATAGTTACCGCCGATATAGCCATAAAGGCGAGCGGCGTTGAAATCGGTTTCGTAGACAGGTTCAGCGGAACGCTTATCCTGCTCGGCACGGTGTCGGAAGTTTCCACTTCGATAGAGGCGGTTCTGGATTACGCGAAAAACGTACTTAAATTCACGACCTGCAACTTAACGAAGACTTGATTATCGTATAGGGCGGGGCGGAAAGCCACCCTTCCGGGAGATTCTTCGCAAGTTTGCTCAGAATGACGGTTTATTGAAGCGGCGGCGGGTTGGGTTATATATCGAATTATATATTTGGGTTATATATCGAATTATATATAATGAAAAAGAAAATCATGTTTATGGGCAGAAGCGGCGCGGGGAAAACCACTCTGACGCAGGCTCTGTACGGCGAAGACATAGAGTACCACAAAACTCAATACGTCAATTACAGCGAGTATATAATCGACCCTCCGGGGGAATATATAGAGGACAAGCAATTCGGCTTTGCGCTTGCGCTGTATTCTTACGAGGTAGACGTAATAGGTTTTATACTTGCGGCAAACGAACCGTTCTCTCTTTATTCGCCCGCCACCACGGCGACCGCGACGAGAGAAGTCATAGGTATAGTAACGCAGATAAATCACCCGGACGCGGACAGGAATCTCGCCAAAGAATGGTTAGAGATTGCGGGTTGCGAAAAAGTCTTTTTCGTAGACTCGGTAACGCGCGAAGGGTTAGACGAGTTGATAGATTATCTCGGCTGGAACGAATAGTTACTTCGCGGAAAACCACCCTTTTGGTAGATTCTTCGCAAGTTTGCTCAAAGTGCCGCTTTTAACTCGGCATTGACGCAATGACGGAGAGTAAAAGCAAATAAAAAATATAAAAAACAAAAAAATATAATCGAGAGATTATTAAGGAGATAAATATGGTAAACGAATTCGAAATCAAAAAACAAATTTGCGAAATCGGCAAGAGAATTTACGGTCAGGGCATGGTCGCCGCCAACGACGGTAACATTTCCGTAAAACTTAACGACCACGAATTCCTCTGCACCCCCACGGGCGTATCGAAGGGTTTCATGACCCCCGAATACATCTGCAAAGTCGACGAGAACGGCAAAGTCCTTCAGGCTAACCCCGGTTTCAAACCCTCGTCCGAAATCAAGATGCACATGAGAGTTTATAAAGAAAGACCCGACGTAAAATCGGTAGTTCACGCTCACCCCATTTACGCTACGTCTTTCGCGATCGCGGGTATTCCTTTGACTCAACCCATAATGCCCGAAGCGGTTATCGCGCTCGGCTGCGTTCCCATCGCGGAATACGGCACTCCGTCGACCGAAGAAATTCCCGACGCGGTTTCCAAATATTTGCAATATTTCGACGCCGTTCTTCTTGCCAACCACGGCGCGCTCACTTATTCCGATTCGCTTCTCAACGCGTATCACAAAATGGAATCCGTAGAGTTCTACGCGAAACTTCTCTTCAACTCCCGTCTTCTCGGCGGTCCGAAGGAACTTTCCAAAGAGCAGGTTGCAAGACTTTACGAAATCCGCCGTCAGTTCGGATTGAAGGGTAAACACCCCGCCAACATTTGTCTTAACAACAAGAAGGGCGAATTCAGTTGCCACAACTGCGAATCCTGCTCCTGCGGAACTTCGGAAAACGCTAACGAAACGGACGCCGACCTCGTAGCGGAAATCACCAAAAAAGTTTTGGCTCAACTCGGCAAGTAATTCCGTGAAGGAGGAATTATGAAGATTAACGAAAACGACGTATCGGCTATCGTAAGGCAGGTCGTCGCAAAACTCAACCTGACCGAACCGCAAAGTCAAAGCGGCCTGTTCGACGATATGAACGACGCTATCGCCGCGGCGAAAAAAGCGCAGCAGATCGTCAAGAAGATGCCGCTCGACGCGCGTGAAAAAGTTATCGCGAATATCCGTAAAAAGACGATCGAAAACGCCGAAATTCTCGCGCGTATGGGCGTAGAAGAAACGGGTATGGGTAACGTCGGTCACAAGATATTGAAACACAAACTCACGGCGGAGATGACTCCCGGAACGGAAGACATCACGACGACGGCGTGGTCGGGGGATAAAGGGCTTACTCTTATAGAAATGGGTCCGTTCGGCGTTATCGGCGCGATAACCCCCTGTACCAACCCCAGCGAAACGATTATCTGCAACACGATAGGAATGTTCGCGGCGGGCAATACCGTAGTATTCAATCCGCACCCGGCGGCTATCAAAACTTCGAACTACGCCGTCGATATGATCAATAAAGCGTCGGTAGAGGCGGGCGGTCCCGCTAATATCTGCTGTTCGCTCTATCATCCGACTCTTGATTCGAGCAACGTAATGATGCACCATAAAGATATCGCGTTGTTGGTTGCAACCGGCGGTCCGGGCGTAGTTACGGCGGTTCTTTCTTCGGGTAAACGCGGAATCGGCGCGGGCGCGGGCAATCCCCCGGCTCTCGTAGACGAAACGGCGGACGTAAGAAAGGCGGCGGAAGACATCGTAAACGGTTGTACGTTCGATAATAACCTCCCGTGCATAGCCGAAAAAGAAATCGTCGCCGTAGACGATATATGCGACGATCTTATGCGTTACATGGTCGAAGAACAGGGTTGTTATCTTGCTTCCAAAGAAGTACAGGATAAACTTATCGCCACGGTGCTTACCCCCAAGGGGCTTAACAGAAAGTGCGTCGGCAGAAGCGCGAAAGCGTTGCTTGCCATGGTAGGCGTAGACGTTCCCGATTCGATTCGTTGCATAACTTTCGAAGGCGAAAAGGAGCATCCGCTTATTGCTACCGAACTTATGATGCCGATTCTCGGCGTAGTAAGAGCCAAAGATTTCGACGACGCGGTCGAAAAAGCGGTATGGCTCGAACACGGTAACAGACACAGCGCGCACATTCACTCCAAAAACGTAGACCATATCACGACTTACGCGAAAGCGATCGATACGGCGATACTCGTCAAAAACGGTCCCTCGTACGCCGCGCTCGGTTTCGGCGGCGAAGGTTATTGTACCTTCACGATTGCGAGCCGCACGGGTGAAGGTCTGACCGCCGCGCATACGTTCACCAAATCGCGCAGATGCGTAATGGTCGAAAGCCTTTGCATAAGGTAACTTATATAGGAGATTAAAATGGATACTAACAATATCGAAGAAATCGTAAGAAAGATTTTAAGCGACATGGGCGGCAAATCTTCGGTTTCGGCTCCGCGTTCGGCGGGCGCGATTCCCGAAAAAGCGAGAGTCGCCATGCTCGTGGAAAAAGAGAGATTCGAACTTCAGGAATATAAGATTCCCGAACTCGGCGACGACGACATTCTCGTAAAGGTAGAAGGTTGCGGCGTATGCGGCACCGACGCTCACGAATTCAAGAGAGATCCGTTCGGACTTATCCCCGTAGTACTCGGACACGAAGGAACGGGCGAAATCGTCAAAATGGGCAAGAACGTCAGAAAAGACAGCGCGGGTAAAGATCTTAAGATCGGCGATAAAGTCGTTACGTGTATGATTTTTGCCGACGACCCCGATATAACGATGTTCGACCTCAATAAACAAAACGTAGGCAAAGCCGACGTATACGGTTTGATTAAGCCTATCGGCGACGATTATTTTACCGGCTGGTTTGCCGATTACATAGTTATAAAAGGCGGCTCCACCGTATTCAACGTAAGCGATCTCGATCTCGATTCGAGAGTATTGATCGAACCTTGCGCGGTACTCGTGCACGCCGTAGAAAGAGCGAAAACGACGGGTATTCTCCGTTTCAATTCGAGGGTAGTCGTTCAGGGTTGCGGACCGATAGGTCTTATCTGTATCGCGGTACTTCGTACTATGGGTATAGAGAATATAGTTGCCGTAGACGGTAACGAAAATCGTCTTGCTTTCGCTAAACGCATGGGCGCCGATAAGTCGGTGGATTTCAGAAATTACAAGGGGGCGGAAGCGCTCGGCAACGCCGTAAAAGAAACTTTCGGCGGACACTTCGCGGATTTTGCCTTCCAATGCACGGGTAACCCGATCGCTCACGCCAACATCTATAAGATGATAAGAAACGGCGGCGGACTTTGCGAACTCGGCTTCTTCATCAACGGCGGCGACGCTACGATTAACCCCCACTTCGACCTTTGCTCGAAAGAAATCACGCTCGTCGGAAGTTGGGTTTACACTCTTCGCGACTACGCGACCACGTTCGATTTCCTGAAGAGGGCGCAGGCGATAGGGCTTCCGATGAAAGACCTTATCACGCATCGTTTCCCGCTTGAAGAAATCAACGAAGCGTTAAAGACCAACTTGTCTATGCAGGGTCTTAAAATCGCGGTCATCAATAAGTAAACGGAGCGTTAAATTATGGCAAACGCTGTTGGCATACTCGAAGTGTTCGGCTTAACGACGGCTTTCGTCGCGGCGGACGCGGCTTGCAAGGCTGCGGACGTAACGCTTGAAAATTTCGACAAAAACAAACCGGCAAACGCGGATAAACTCCCCGTACCGTTGCTCGTTACGATCAAGATACGAGGCGACGTGTCGGCGGTGGAAGCGGGGCTTAAAGCGGCGAGAGAAGTTGCGGAAAGTCTTACGGGCGTAGTTGCCGAACATATCATTCCGAATCCGGCGGAGGACACCGAAAAGATGCTCAAACTCTCCGGAATGGACAAAAGATAAAAATAAAAAATAAAAAAATTATAAAAACGAATCGGAGGATTTTTATTATGGCACTCGAAGCATTAGGTATGGTAGAAACCAGAGGTCTTACGGCTGCGATCGAAGCGGCGGATTCTATGGTTAAGGCGGCTCAGGTTACTCTTATCGGAACCGAAAAGATCGGTAGCGGACTCGTAACCGTTATGGTAAGAGGCGACGTAGGCGCGGTTAAGGCTGCGGTAGAAGCAGGTTCCGCTAACGCCGCAAGACTCGGCGAACTCGTTGCGACCCACGTTATTCCCAGACCCCACAGCGACGTCGAGAAGATTTTACCTTCTTTCAATAAGTAATTATAAAAACGGACGCAGATTATGGGAAATTCACTCGGCTTTTTTGAAATATCCGGCGTAGTCGCCGCGGTCAACGCTCTCGACCTTATGGTAAAGGCGGCGGACGTGGAGTTCGTTACCTGGGAGAAGAAACTCGGCGGAAGACTCGTAACCGTGATCATACGCGGCGAAGTTTCCGCGGTCAGGGCGGCTATCGACGCGGCGGATAAAAACGGCATTAAAAAACCCGTCGGTAAAGCCGTGATAGCAAACCCGCACGAAGAAGTGTGGAGAATCGTAAACAAATCGAGAGATAGGTTTTTACGATCGAGAGCGGCGCTCGAAGAAGATACAAAGCCGCAAAAAACCGAAAATAACGAAAGTTATATAAAAGAAATCTAATTTATCGGAGGATAAAAGAAATGGCACTCGAAGCATTGGGTATGGTAGAAACCAGAGGTCTTACGGCTGCGATCGAAGCGGCGGATTCCATGGTTAAGGCTGCTAACGTAGTTTTAATCGGAACCGAAAAAATCGGTAGCGGACTTGTAACCGTTATGGTAAGAGGCGACGTAGGCGCGGTTAAGTCCGCAGTCGAAGCAGGCGCGGCTAACGCGTCTAAACTCGGCGAACTCGTTGCTACTCACGTTATCCCGAGACCCCACAGCGACGTCGAAAAAATATTACCCGTCTTAAAGTAATAGTTTTTTCGTAAGTCTGCTACATACGGAAACGATCGGACTGCCGCTCTGCGGCGGCAGTCCGGATTAATCCGTAAACGCCGTTTTAAGGGGAAATTCAACACCCCCTTATTGTGGCATACCCGCAAAACCGGTAAATTGAAGGAATTTTCTATGGAATACAGCGAAATAGAAAAAATTACGCGACTCGTTGCGGAAGCAATAGCATCGCAGTCGCCCGCCGAAGTAACCACGGGCTTTCAGGTTCCCGTCGGGGTTTCGGCACGCCACGTACACTTGACGCAGGCAGACGTAGAAACTCTGTTCGGCAAAGGGTATCAATTGACGAAAAAGAAAGAACTTATGGGAGGGCAGTTCGCTTCCAACGAACTCGTTACGATCGTCGGGCTTAAACTCCGCGCTATCGAAAACGTAAGAATTTTAGGTCCCGTAAGAAAAGCGTCGCAAGTCGAAGTTTCGGCAACCGACGCGGTTAAACTCGGCATAAAAGTTCCCGTGAGGGACTCAGGAGATATTAAGGGTTCCGCTCCTATCGCATTGGTCGGTCCTTGCGGCGCAATCTATCTTAAAGAGGGTTGCATAGTCGCAAAACGTCATATACATATGTCACCCGACGACGCGAGAAGGGCGAACGTAAAGGACGGAGATATCGTATCCGTCAAAGTTGATAACGAGAGAGCGACTACGTTCAACAACGTTACTATAAGGGTCGATCCTTCGTTTACGCTCGAAATGCACATCGACACCGACGAGGCAAACGCCGCAAGGATTTCGACGGGCATGAAAGCGACAATCGTAAATAACTGAAAGGCGGTTTACTTATGCTTATAGGCAAAGTCGTCGGGTCTGTCGTTTCGACGAGAAAATGCGACAATCTCGTAGGTAATAAATTCATGATAGTGGAGCCTATCCCCAGCCTTAAAATCGATAACCGTATAGTTGCGGTCGATAAGGTCGGCGCGGGTATAGGCGAACTCGTACTCGTTGCGCAAGGCAGCGCGGCGAGAATCGGTTGCGGGGACGATCGCGCGCCTATCGACGCGGCGATAGTCGGTATCATTGACGACGGACAGGGATTATAATTATAATTTTTTTACAGCAATATGAACTTGACCGAACTCGGACAACTTTATAGAGAAGCGGGCATAGTCGGCGCAGGCGGCGCGGGCTTTCCTACTTACGCCAAACTTACGGACAAGGCGGATACGATACTTCTGAATTGCGCCGAATGCGAGCCTCTTTTAAGGCTTCACAGGCAACTTCTGAAATTTCACGCCGAAGAGATTATCGAGGCGTTCGATCTGACGCGTAAGACCATGGGCGCAAAACAGGGAATAGTCTGCATAAAATCGCACTATAAGGGCGCAATTGCGGCGGTTACCGCGCTATTACCCGAATACCCGTCGTTAAAAATACACCTTCTTCCCGTGGTATATCCCGCAGGCGACGAAGTGGTGATGATTTACGACGCTACGGGCAGAGTGGTACGCCCCGGCGGGCTTCCGATAGAACAGGGAGTAGCCGTTTTCAACGTCGAAACCATGTATAACGCTTATCACGCGCTCAAAGGCGAGGCGGTCACGAGTAAACTCGTTACCGTGGCGGGCGAAGTGGAAAATCCGAAGACGGTAAGAGTGCCGCTCGGCGCGAAACTTTCCGAAGTCGTCGCGCTTGCGGGCAAAGAAACGATAGAAAACGGCGTTTATTGGGTAGGCGGTCCCATGATGGGCAGAATCGCGAATAAGTCGGAAACGGTCACCAAGACCACCAACTCGATATTCGTTTTACCCGAAAACAACCGTGTGATAGATAAATTCAGAAGCGACTGGAAGATAGAAAAGGCAAGGGCGGCAGCGAGTTGCTGTCAATGCAGAATGTGTACCGACCTCTGCCCCAGATTTAATTTAGGCCACCCGATCGAACCTCATAAGATTATGCACGCTGCGGCTTGCAACGATTTTCAGGACGTATCGGCGTTTCTGAACACCTTCTACTGTTCGGGCTGCGGAGTTTGCGAAAACTTCTCCTGTCCGCAAGGATTGTCGCCGAGAAAACTCGTGCTTCAGGTCAAGGGCGGACTTCGCGCGGCAGGCGTAAAACCTCCGAAAGACGTAAAAGTCAACCCCGTCAATCCCGCAAGAGAGTACAGAAAAGTTCCGCTTGAAAGGTTGGTCGCAAGGCTCGGGGTTAAAAAGTATCAGGTAGACGCTCCTTTAAGCAACGAACTCGTCGGAAGTTTCGACGAAGTAAAGGAAAATCTTTCTCAACATATAGGCGTGCCCGCAAAGGCGGTCGTAAAAACGGGCGACAGAGTCGAAAGAGGTCAACTCATCGCGAAAGCGGCAGACGGTCTTTCGGTGAATATACACGCGTCCTTAACGGGAATAGTAACCCGCGCGGACGAAAAATCAATTACGATAGTAAAGGCGTAAACGTATGAGCAGAGCAATAGGCATGATTGAATACAGGACGGTTTCCGCAGGTATTACGGCAACCGATCTCATGGTTAAAACCGCAGACGTAGACATAATCGAAGCGCAGACGGTATGCCCGGGTAAATACATAGCGATAATTACGGGTGAGTTAAGCGCGGTTCGCGCCGCCGTAGATACCGCAAGGGCCGCTTACGAGGAAGCGCATATCGACAGTTTCGTACTCGGCAACCCCGACGAAACTATTTTCCCTGCGATTATGGGTACGACGACAGTTTCTCAAAACGACGTCAACTCGCTCGGTATAATCGAAACGTTCGACGCTTCGCAGATAATCGTAGCAGCCGATAACGCGGTTAAAACCGCCGAAGTAAGTCTTATAGAAATCAGACTCGCAAGAGGTATGTGCGGTAAATCTTACGCGATAATGACGGGCGAAGTAGCCGCCGTCACCGCAGCGATCGACCGCGCCAAAGACGTCGTGTCCGAATCGGGAATGTTCCTCGACAGTTCGGTTATAGCGCGTCCTGACAAGAAACTTATAGAAAAGATATTGTGATAATCGCGGCAAGTCGTAAAATCGCAGGCGTTTCGTTTACGGTTTATAAGGCTTGCCTTTTTTAATAAAATTCGTGGGGAAGTAAATGCTCGCAGTTGAAAGAAAAAACAGTATACTCGGTTTATTGCAGTCGGACGGAAGAGTAGTAGTATCGGAACTCGCCGAAAAATTCGACGTTTCCGAAGAAACCATCCGGCGCGATCTCGAAAAACTCGAACGCGACGGACTCGTGCAAAAATCTTACGGCGGCGCGGTTCTTAACGAAAACGCTCAAAGCGATATGCCGCTTGCCGTAAGAAAGCGTACCAACGTAATCGGCAAACAGAAAATCGCCGAACTCGTTTCGAGATACGTACCCGACAACTCGTCGATAATGCTTGACAGTTCGTCCACCGCGCTCTTTATCGCAAAACGCATAAAAGACCGCAAAAATATGGTAGTGATAACCAACTCGCTCGAAATTCTCGTCGAACTCAAAGACAGAAAAGAGTGGAAAATCTTTTCGAGCGGCGGACAACTCGGCGAAGACTCGCTCGCGCTAGTGGGCAGTCAGGCAGATAAGATGATTTCGAGTTTCCACGTCGATTCGGCGATAATATCCTGCAAAGGTTTCGACATAAACAAGGGCTTTACCGATTCCAACGACATGCACGCTTCCACCAAACGCACTATGCTTGAAAATTGCGAAAAACGCGTTCTGGCGGTAGACAGTTCCAAATTCAACCGAATAGCCTTTAACGTGGTAGGCACGCTGTCGGATATAGACGTTCTCGTAACCGACGTGAAACCCGCCGACGACTGGCTTGAAAAATTCAGACAATACGGCGTAAAATGCCTGTACCCGGAGGAATAACGAATGACGAAAGTAATAAGTTTTGCCAACAATAAGGGCGGCAGCGGTAAGTCTACCACGTGTTCGAGCGTGGGTTACGCTCTTGCCGAGCAGGGCAAAAAAGTGCTGCTTATAGACGGCGATATGCAGATGAACCTTACGCTGTCGTACTTTCCCGAAGAAAAGGCTCTCGAAATAGCCAAAAGCGGCAAGAATCTCTACGAAGCGATAAAAGAGCAAAAACCGCTCGGAGAATACGTTATGAAAACGGCGTATGAAAATATCGACGTGGTGCCGTCGTCCACGCTTATGAGCGGTATCGAATACGAACTCTTCTCAAAGTGGCAAAGGGAGTTCATTCTTAAAAAACTCTTAAAGGAAATCGTCGAAAGCGGAGTTTACGATTTCGTGCTTATCGACGCTCCCCCGACGCTCGGTTGCTGGGTAATGAATATACTCATTGCGAGCGATTACGTAATTCTGCCCGTCGAAGCCAGCCCCTGGGGATTGTTCGGTCTGGCTAACATGTTCGACTTCATCGCGCAAGTCAAAGAAATGTCGTCTAAACCCGACGTTTTAGGCGTGGCGATAACAAAGGCGGACGCCCGTAAAAACTACCTTAAACAGACGGTAGAATCGCTCAGGTCGGCTGAAGGAATAAACGTATTCGAAAGCGTTATTCACCTCGACAGCGCGATAGAGTGGGCGCAGGACAACTCCCGCCCCGTAGGCGAATATAAAAAATCTACCCGCGCGGCGAAAGAATACGAGGCGCTGACCGCCGAAATTCTCTCTCGAATAGGTAAATAATCAAAATTATAAATATAAGGAGTAAAAATTATGGCAGTAGGACTCGAAAGCGTAAAAAGGGCGACCTCTAAAACCAAAACGGCGGCAGTTAAACCGCTCGTCGTAAACGACGTGGTAGACGTACCCGTTTCGGAACTTGTTTTTAAGGAAGTAAAGGGTTGCCAGGCTATTAAAAAATCGGTCAAAGACCTCGGCGTTATTTTGCCGATAGTAGTCGTCAGGACCGAAAAAGGACTTAAAGTAGTAGACGGAGCGAAAAGGCTTACCGCGCTTAAAGCGGCGGGTGCGACGACCGTCAAAGCGGTTATCGTAAACGGCGACGAAAAGAAGATTGCGGCGGCGTTGCGGGTTACCGACGAATGCGCGTCGAAATGCGATTTGCCGTGCGATAAAGCGGTAAAGACGGAAAAGAAAGACGACATTCGCGAGGCGAAGTTCACAGCCGCTGCGCGTATGTATTGCGATCTTCCCACCTATTTATTGTAAATAAATAAAAAATAAAAAACTTTGCGCTGCCGCGAAAATTTTTTCGCGGCGGCGTTTATCGTAACGGTAAAGATAATAAAAAATCGGGGCGGGGTTGCGTAACGCAACCCCGCCCCGATTTATTCGTATCAATCAATGAGGTATGCCAGACAAGAATAATACGAACCTTGCCAAAACGCCGCTATTTCCGTGCTTTTTAGCAAATTCTCGTTTGAAGTACGTTTAG
>ENA-UERG01000223-UERG01000223.1-human-gut-metagenome-genome-assembly--contig:-NODE-223-length-56329-cov-6.000373_pt1 | contig 56329 bp, 49 predicted proteins | sample MGYA00242954_ERZ507954 | MGnify/ENA primary metagenome ERZ507954 (study PRJEB26167, sample SAMN06115478) | human gut metagenome | host: Homo sapiens | place: China:Sichuan | collected 2015-01-21...
ATATATTGGTATAAGAGAGACCTTAAAAGATTTCTATACCAAATAATTGGTGATGGGACCGGCATTTTAGCAGTAATTGATTGGACTGACTTAAAGAAAAACATAGCTGCTCGCGTGATAGATATGCTTGTTAAAAATGGAGATAGAACTCACGATATTTTAATGCAATTAATATTCTCTGTTTCTGATTTTTCCGATTTTTCACATTTAGACATTTTGGATGGAGGCAAAGAAAAGGCTAGAATAGCCAAAGAAGCTGTGAATGCATTAAGAATCCATGTTTGTGGCCACCAAAATATTCAGAAGGAACTTGAAGATGCGAAACAGCGTAGGGAGAAGGCTCAAGCTCGTCAAAACCAGCTTAACCGAACAAAACAGATTTTATCGGAATTAAAAAACGAGTTTTACTCTTGGTCTCTTTCCTCAGACCGTCAAGGAAGTGGTTTTGCATTAGAAAAAATACTATATCGTCTATTTGATTTATCAGATTTAGACCCTAAAGGTTCATTTAAGGTTACTGGGGAACAGATAGATGGTGCTTTCTCTTTTAATTATGAAGAATACCTCCTTGAGGCTAAATGGAGAAACAAACAGACCCCACTATCTGATTTGGACTCATTTTCGGGCAAAATAGGCCGAAAATTTGAGAATACATTAGGTCTTTTCATTTCGATTTCAGGCTTCTCTGAAGAAGCTATTATCCAGTTTAGAACTTCCCCAGATAAACGAGTATTACTAATGGACGGAGAAGATTTAATTGCTGTGCTTGATGAACGTGTTACGTTATTAGACCTACTTGCTCGCAAAAGAAAAGAAGCCGCTCAGACGGGGAATATATATCTTAAATATAGAGACATGATAAATTAATCTCCTTCTACAAATATGTCATTTGGGAATTACATAGGAGAGTTCTTCTTGTTTCGCTGGCTGTTTGGCAAGTTCAGGAAGTCAGCAACAAAGCATAATGCGCACATAGAGCACTTATGGGCTTCGATTGACAGAGATGGAAAACATCTGAATGACAATCACGATGAAGACATTGTACCTATTGATGATGCTGTCACACCTGTAGGTGATAATTTACTTGATGATTCCGACAATTCTGAGGAACTTGATGATTTGGATATATTCATGCGCAATAATAACGGCAAGAATCGTTCAAGTTTGCATCACAGAGACTATGACAGTGATTATCATAGCACCGGTCGTCATAGTTCCTATAATAATTGGAATTCTGGAAGTTATAATCAATCGTTTGATGATTTCCATGACGAGCAGGACGACTACGATATGATGGAGGATGATTTTTAGTAATTTTGGCTAAATTATGGAAATGACTATTGACGATATAAGGGTATTGATTGCAGCGGATGAGTCGCGGACTCTGGAACTGAAGAAAACTACCGGCGAACTTAAAGACGGTATGCACTCGGCGTGTGCGTTCCCTCGTTATAATGAAAGGCTGACGATAATCAGGAATATTGAATTATGGCAACTGACAAAAGCATAGTGCCGGTTTCGCAGGAGTTTATCGGCGATGTGAGGCGAATAATCGAGGAAGGCCGGAAGCAGGCATATACCGCCGCCGGAAATATCGCATTGGCAACTTACTGGAATGTGGGTCGACGTATTGTTGAAGAAGAGCAAAACGGGAATAGTCGCGCGGAATATGGCAGGCGACTGATTGCCGAACTTGCGAATAACCTGAAGAAAGACTACGGCTTAGGTTATGGTAAAAGGAATCTGGCATATTATCGTCAGTTTTATCTCGTATTCAATGATATAGAGATTTTGCACGAATTCGTGCAAAATCTTAGTTGGACGCATATCCGCAGACTTCTGTCGGTCACTGACCCCAAAGCTCGTCAGTGGTATATGAGGCAGGCTTCCAAAGACATGTGGAGTACAACTACACTTGACCGAAACATTTCCTCCCAGTATTTCGAGCGTCGGCTTGCCGCGCAGAGGGAGCATCCGGAATTGCCCCAGAAAGAAGCCGTGGCACCCTATAATGACAAGGATCCTCTTGAATATATTAAAAATCCGACTGTGGCTGAGTTCATGGGATTTCGGCGTGATGCAAGCTACAGCGAATCGGAACTGGAACAAGCATTGATTGACAATCTTGAGAATTTCATTCTCGAACTTGGCAGAGGGTTCGCCTTTGTGGAACGTCAGCAGCATATTGCCACGGAACTTGATGATTTCTATATTGACCTCGTGTTTTACAATTTCCGGATGAAACGGTTTGTAATTTTCGAGCTCAAGACTCACACCATGCGCCATCAGGACATCGGGCAGCTCGATATGTACGTAAGGATGTATGACGATCTAATGAAACAGCCCGATGACAATCCAACTATAGGAGTATTACTCTGCACTGATACGGACTCCACTGTAGCGAAATATTCCGTACTTAACGAAAGTCAACAGTTGTTCGCGGCAAAATACATGACGTATATGCCCACCGAAGAAGAATTACGCCGGGAAATCGAGCAGCAAAAGCGTTTCTTCCTTGAGCATCATAAATGAAACCCATGGATAACGGACAGATAATATTATTCCAGACGCTGGATGGAGAGACGAGGATTGAGATTCAGCATAAAGAATTATTGCTGTCCGATAAAAAATTATAGGCTGTCGGCGTTGGAGATGAAGAACCAGACGATGATGGCGATACATACCGCGACAATTACCGGCACCGAATTAAGCCGTGCATACAGCTTCGGCATGCGCGTGCGGTTGAATTCGGCGAAGGCCCACACAGCCATCAGCGGCAACAGACATACCACTAAGGCGTTATAGTGCCAGGCATCGGCCACCCGACCGTGAAGCAGGGCGTGTATGGCGCGCTGCGAGCCACAGCCGGGACAATTCCAGCCCGTCAGGGCATGAAACATGCACTTGGGCATCCACGGCAGCTCGGGATCGAATATGGCGTAAAACAAAACAATGACCGTGACTCCCGCAATGAGAGCCACAGTCAGTATGTTACGCGATTTTCCGGTACTGCGCATCACATCGCAGCGCTCAGGAACATCAGCGGAGTGTACAGCGAATTGGTGATGATGCTCAGCACAATGGAGGCTATGATCCATATCTGGGCGCGGTTGGAGGCCTTCTCGGCACCGGCTTCGTCGCCGACGAAGTACCGGCTACTGACCTGTGTGCTGAACACTATCGCCACGATACCGGCGGGCATACAGCAGAAAATGGTGGCCAGTATGGCCCACAGCAGATACGACTTGGGCATCGGCTTGCGCTCGGCCGGAGCGGACGCCTGATTGCCCTGAGACATTGCCGACGGTGCCGGATTGAAGTATGCCGGTTGCGCCTCGGGTGCTTGGGTCTGTGCCTGAGGTTGGTCGGGTTCCCCCGCTTCTGCCGGCATGGGCGGCGGGGTCTGTGCCTTTACCGAAAAATCCTCGCGCAGCGTCTGCGCCCAACGGCGTTCGGGTCCGTATTCGGGACACTCCACGTTGAGGCGGCGCGTGGCGTCGGTCACGCTTTCCCCCTCGCTTATGACCATATACGGCACGCCGAATCCTTCCGGAAGGCTCTGCGTGTAGTTCTCAAGTATCAGGAACTCAACGCCCTCCTGCTTCAGCGCGTCGGCCAAACGCTCGGGGTTCATGGCCAGGGACTCGGGCACCATTCCGATGCGGTAACGGCTTCCCCTGTTCAGCGTGTCCATCATCTCGGTTGCCACCGGCGCCGACCCGCTCGTCAATATCGCTATCCTTTTCACTCTGTTTACTCTTTTTTACTGTGCCTTAAGCAGGTAATGGTTCTTTTTGCCTTTCTGCACGTGGATGTACTTGCCGCCAAGCAATGCGTCCTTGCCTATCGTGGCGTTGGGATCGGTCACCTTCTCCTTGTTGACCGACACGCCGCCCTGCTGTATCATCTTGCGCGCCTCGCCCTTGCTGGGGAACACCTGTGACTTGACGGCCACGAGGTCTATCAACGGCACTCCGGCCTCCAGGTCGCTCAGGGCGATGTCGAACATCGGCACGCCTTCGAACACCTCGAGCAGAGTCTTCTCGTTCACGTTATGCAGAGCCTCGGCGGCCTTGGGGCTGAACAGTATCTCGCTGGCAGCCACGGCACTGTTGTATGCCTCCTCGCTGTGCACCATCTCGGTCAGTTCCTTGGCCAGCCGCTTCTGCATGGGACGCGCGCCGGGGTTGGCGGCATGTTCCTCGGCAAGAGCCGCGATCTCCTCCTGGCTCAGGAAAGTGAATATCTTCAGGTATTTCTCGGCGTCTTCGTCGCTGACGTTCAGCCAGAACTGATAGAACTTGTAGGGGGACGTGCGCTCGGGGTCGAGCCATATATTTCCGCTCTCGGTCTTGCCGAACTTGCCGCCGTCGGCCTTGGTGATCAGCGGGCAGGTCAGGGCGTAAGCCTCGCCGCCGAGCTTGCGACGTATCAGCTCCGTACCGGTGGTGATGTTGCCCCACTGGTCCGAACCGCCGAGCTGCAGACGGCAGTTGCGGTTCTTATACAGCGTGTAATAGTCGAATCCCTGCAGGAGCTGGTAGGTGAACTCGGTGAAGCTCAGTCCGTCGCGGGCCTCGCCGTTGAGACGTTTCTGCACCGAATCCTTGGCCATCATGTAGTTCACCGTTATGTGCTTGCCTATCTCGCGGGCGAAATCCAGGAACGTCACGTCCTTGGTCCAGTCGTAGTTGTTCACCATCTCGGCGCGGTTGGGCGCGCCGCTGTCGAAGTCCAGGAATTTCTTAAGCTGGTTCTTGATTGCCTCCTGGTTGTGGCGCAACGTTTTCTCGTCAAGCAGGTTGCGCTCGGCCGATTTGCCCGAAGGGTCGCCGATCATACCGGTTGCGCCACCCACCAGCACCAATGGCTTGTGGCCGCAACGCTGGAAATGACGCAGCATCATCACCCCGCACAGATGGCCGATATGCAGCGAATCTGCCGTCGGGTCTATGCCTAAGTATGCTGTGGTCATACCTTTTTTCAGTTCTTCGTCAGTACCGGGCATTACTGTGTGTACCATGCCTCGCCATGTCAGTTCCTGTATGAAGTCCATTGTCGTATTCTTATGTCGTTTGTTATTATTCGGTTATTTATAAATGAATTGCAGCAGCGACTGACCCACTGCCTTGAGCGTGGCCTTGTCGATGTTGCCGATGTTGTCGCTTACGGTATGCCATGTCGGGTTGAATCCCTGCCTCGGGTCATAGTCTATTATGTCAATGGCCGGCACGCCCTGTTCTATCAGCTTCACATGGTCGTCGGTCACCGCGCCGCCCATGGTCTGCGGGAAATACGAGGCATAACCGGCCGCGCCGGCCGCCTGACGGAACTGCGCGTTCAGTTCCGGCGCCGCCTGCTGCGAGAAATACTCGTAGGGGAACCGTGCGTTGCGTCCACCCACCATATCGAGCAGTATAGCCTTGGCCGGACGCCAGCCCTTGGCATCCATGTGGTCGGCGAAATATTTCGCGCCCATTGCCCAGGAATCCTCCTGATTGTCCGTGCCGTAATCCTCGGCGTCCACAAATAGAATGTCTATTCCGCAATCCGGATTTTTAATGCCGAGTTGACGGGCAGTCTCCAGCAATACAGCCACTCCGCTGGCGCCGTCGTTGGCCCCGTCTATGGGTTGCTTGCGCTTCGATTCATCGGGATCCTGGTCGGCCCAGGGACGGGTATCGTAATGCGCAAGAAGCAACAGCCGTCCCGTTTCCTTTTCCGGATTGAAGCGGGCGAAGATGTTGCGCGAATGCAGCACGGTGCCGTCGAAAGCCGTGGCATCAAAGCGCTGTTCGTGCACCTGCGCGCCGCTGCGTTTCAGTTCGGCCACCAACATGTCGCCCGTCTTGCGATGCGCCACGCTGTTGGGCACCCGCGGCCCGAAATCTACCTGACGCTTCAGATAAACGTATGCGCTGTCCGCATTGAATTCGGGCACGGAAGCTGCCGCATCATCGGCCACCGAGCCGTTCGCCGACCCGTCGTTTACTGAGGACGCCGTTGCGCCGTTCGGCGCCCCTGCCGTCTCAGACGAAGCCGTACCGTCACCGGCCGCGGACTCGTTCCGCGCCCCGCCGCACGACACTCCGGCCGTCAATATCGCCGCCGTCACCACCAATGCTCCGATAATCTTTTGCATTCTCCGAAAATCTTTTGCATTCCGCAAATTTAACCTTTTTTCTCCAATTCTCAAAATCAGACCTTTGCACTTGCATGCAGTTCCATAAAGGTACTTCCTGCTTTCTCGCCATTTGACCTTGTTCGTCTTGATTATTTTATGTAAATTTGCAGTGGTATTGCAAATTTGCATAATATAGAGAGTGTATGGATGGGAATTTTATTACAAGGACTATGGGAGAGGCCGTCAGGGAGGCGGCTCGGTATTTCCCTGTCGTGACGTTGACGGGACCACGACAGTCGGGCAAATCGACCCTGCTGAGACATCTGTTCAAGGATCTGCCTTATTATTCAATGGAAGATCCTGACATTCGACTGCTGGCAAAATCCGATCCACGGGGATTTCTTGCACAGTTCCATAACGGTGTCATCATCGACGAGGTGCAGCATGTACCGGAATTGCTGTCGTATATACAGGGTATAGTAGACGAGAATCCGCAGCGAAAGTTCTACCTAACAGGCAGTTCGCAGTTTGGATTGCTGCATTCCGTGTCACAGTCTTTGGCGGGGCGATCCGCAGTATTCGAACTGTTGCCATTATCATTGCGGGAGATTGCCGGGCTTGATCAGGGCGATTCTGCCAATGACCTGATGTATAAAGGGTTCTATCCCGCTATCTGGAGCGGCAAGAACTTGCCGAAGTTCCTATATCCTGCTTACGTCAAGACATACATAGAACGTGATGTCCGCAATATACTGTCAATAAAAGACCTCGATACCTTCCAGCGGTTCATCAAGCTATGTGCCGCCCGCATCGGTAGTATTTTCAATGCTTCGGAACTGTCTAACGAACTTGGAGTGGCATCGAATACCATCAACTCATGGCTATCGGTACTTCAGGCATCGTACATAGTATATATGCTGCCTTCTTTCTATACGAATACACGCAAACGCCTGACAAAAAGCCCAAAACTATATTTCACGGACTGCGGTCTGGCTGCCTATCTGCTGGATATCGACTCTGCCGACACCATGAACCGCGACAAAATGCGGGGACACCTGTTTGAAAATATGGTGATAATGGATTTTCTAAAGAAAAGGTATAATTCCGGTCAGAACGGCGGATTATACTTCTACCGCGACTCTAACGGCAATGAGGTTGATCTGCTGGTAAAAGACGGCAGCGGTTATGACTGTTATGAAATCAAGTCATCGGCCACTTTCCATCCTGATTTTGCCAAGGGATTGAATAATTTTGAAAAGGCATTTCCGGAACTGGTTCACAAGAAATCCATAATCTATGCAGGCCAGACTCTCCCCTCCGTCAACAACACATTAATCACCAACTACCGAAATCTGTAATGATTTTATGCAAATTTGCAGTAGTATTGCGAATTTGCATGAATCACATTCGAATTCTTCGGGATTTTAGTGGGCGAAAAGGGCGCGGTGGGCGTCGGTGGAGGTGCGGATGCCGCTGCAGACGGCTTCGGCGCGCAGCCGGGCGGGGTCGCTAAGACGGTCTATGACAGCCTCGCGGTCCGGGAAGGCGGCGGGAAAGTCTTGTAACGCGTCGGGAAAGACCTCGAGGGTCTCGGCAAGGATATACATGGCCGAGGGATTGCCGGCAAGTGCCGCGCGCGCGAAGTATGCTAAGCTCTTGTCGTGGCTGTACTTTACGCCCACACCTCTGGAATAGGCATCGCCAAGTAATGCCATGACGCGTGCGCCGATGCCGGTGGTGTCGGGAATCTCAGCAGCGCGTTCCAGCAGCAGCACACCGGCGGCGGGGGCATAGCCGGTGTAATAACGCAGTCCTAAGTTGAAGGCGGAGTCCTGCGGGAGTCGCTGCCAGCGGTGGCCCATCAGTGCGATCAGCCGCGCTTCGGCATCGCCGAGGCCGCGTTCCAATGCCGCTTCATAATTGGCCGCGGCCTTCAGCGTGTCGCGCTTTACCCAGCGACCGTCGCGATACATGTCGCCAAGCATGCTGAAGGCCGTAGGTATCTGCGCCGATGCTCCCTTCTGCAGATATACGAACGCAATCGAATCGTTATAAGCACGGGTACGGGGATGCGCTTCCGAAGAAAGAGCGGATACGGTATCGTTCAGCAGCAGGTAGGCCAGATTGCTGACGGCTCTCGGGTCGCCGGCATCCGCACTGCGCCGCAACCACATCACGGAACTGTCACGGTCAACCGGAATCAGCTTCCGGTCGCCGACTTTGTATCCTTTGCCGTAGAGATAGCCTAAATAATTCATGGCCGGCGGAAAACCGGCCTGTGCGGAACGGCGCATCAGTTCCAATGCCCTGACCGAATCGGCGGGTACGGAGTCCCAGCCGGTCTCGAGGACGGTGGCAAGACGATACTGGGCCTCGGCATCGCCGTTCTCGGCGCGCCGCTCGAACTGACGGAACGCCCTGCGTTCCTCAGGCGTGGCCGCGAACATCGTGGCCACCATCACCCCCAACAGTATCAGTACCGCCTTCTTCATTGCCTGTCCCTCACTTTTACTTATAATTCATCCTCGCGCAGCCGTTTCCGTCCGGAGCTTTGCTCCGGTTTTCGGTCTCATCCCTCTTTCGGCGTCAGCGTTATCAGCGGCACTATCATCTCCTCCAGCGAGATGCCGCCGTGCTGGAACGTCCCGTTGTAATACTGCACATAGTAGTTGTAGTTGTTGGGATAGGAGAAGAAATCCTCGTTGGTGGCGAATATGTAAGCACTCGCTATGTTGGGCGCCGGCAGTCCGAAGCGTTTCGGATTCTTTATCTCGTACACCTGCTTCGGATTGTAGCTCAACGTCTTGCCAACCTTATAGCGCAGGTTGGTGTTGGTGTTCTTGTCGCCAACGACCTTGATGGGATTCTCCACGCGGATGGTACCGTGGTCTGTGGTCAGCACCACCTTATAGCCGAATTCGGCCAGGCGCGCGAAGATGTCGAGCACGCCGGAATGACGGAACCACGACTCCGACAGCGAGCGGTATGCGGCGTCGTTGCTGGCCAGCTCACGGATCATCTTCGATTCCGTACGCGCGTGCGACAGCATGTCGATGAAGTTCAGCACCACCACCTGCAATGGAATGTCGCGCGTCTTGCCCAGGCGCGCCAGATATTTCTCACACCCGGTGGAATCGTATATCTTGGTGTACGTAAACTTCTCCTTCCGGCGGAAACGGTCCAGCTGCGTCTGCACCAGCTCCTGTTCATGCACGTTCAGACCCTCGTCCTCGTCCTCCTCCACCCAGTATTGCGGATACATGGTGGCGATGTCCACGGGCATCAGTCCGGCGAAGATGGCGTTGCGCGCATATTGCGTCGACGTCGGCAGGATGGTGGTGTACAGGTCCTCCGACACATTGAAGTGCTCGGCAAGCATAGGCTGAATAGCCTTCCATTGGTCAAGACGGAAATTGTCTATCAGGAAGAAGCATACCTTCTCCCCCTTGTCAAGCAGCGGAAACACGTTGTTCTTGAACAGCCTCGGACTCATCAGCGGGCGCTCCTCGGAAGTGACCCAGCTTTCGTATGTGCGGCGAATGTACTTGCAGAAATTGGAATTGGCGTCACGCTTCTGCATCAGCAGCATCTCGGCCATGGGCGACGACGACTGCGACAGCTTCATCTCCCAGTTTACGAGGCGTCGGTACACTTCCTTCCATTCCTCCAGGTCGGAAGCCATGTTGATCTGACGCGACAGCTCGTTGAATTCCTGCTGATAGTCTGACGACGTCTGCACTGTCACGATCTCGCGACTGTGCAGGTTCTTCTTGATCGACAGCAATATCTGGTTGGGGTTCACAGGCTTGATCAGATAGTCGGCGATGCGGTTGCCTATGGCCTGGTCCATGATGTTCTCCTCCTCCGACTTGGTGATCATCACCACCGGCAGCTCCGGATGCCGTTCGTTGATGATGTCCAGCGTCTCCAGGCCGGAGATGCCGGGCATGTTCTCGTCCAGCAGTATCAGCGAATAGTTGGCGTGTTCCAGCGCGTCGAGCGCGTCGCGGCCGTTAGACACGGTGTCCACGTCATAACCTTTCGCCTTAAGGAACATTATATGCGGTTTCAGCAGATCTATCTCGTCGTCTGCCCAAAGTATGCGGTTCATAAGCTATTGTATTTCTTCAGTCTGAGCCGGTTCTTCGGCCGGTTCTTCTTCCCCCTCAGAAGATTCCTCCACGGATTCCTCTCCTTCCTCGTCGGCTACGGGAGCCTTCAGCGCCGCGTCCTCGGTCTCGGCCACCGTCTTCTCCTCCTCATAGCGGAAGTATTCCTCAAATGAACGTCCCTCGCGCAGCAAGAGTTCGAAATTAGGCTTGCTTATCATGATGGGGCGCACGCCGTCCGGAAGTTCGAAATGTTTCTCGGCCATCACATTGCGGTAATGCTCAAGCTGCTTCACATTGCCGAATCCCTTGATTATGAGCAGTCCTACGTTACCGAACGACATCGGCTCCAGATCGAAGTCACGCACCACGAACGACGAGAAGTTGAACCTCGCCACGTCGTACAGCAGCTGGTTTGCGTTGACCGAATCCTTGGGGAAGGCCAGTACCAAGTATTGCGGCGAATTCGGGTCGCGTTCGAAGTTGGCCGGCGTACCGTCGGGGTTCGTGCCAACAGAGTCGTTGCTGAGCCTAATGGTCCACAGCATTCCGCGCTGGTTGGTCATTCCCTTGTTGGGCTGGCGTCCCTGGCGCAGTCCCTTCACTATGCTTCCGGCCATCGGCGTCATGTCGGTGTCGGGCCATTTCTCCAGCAGATATTCCAGCCGCTCCCTGAACTTCGGCACGTTGTCCTCGGTCAGATAGCTCAGCGCGTCGATAAACACGAACTTCGGCAAAATCTTCGACAGCGGGAAGTCGCGCTCCATCTCGCCGGTCAGCTCGTGCACGCGGCTGTTGGCATTCTGCAGGTAGGCGTCGTAGGCGTTCTGATATTTCTCCTCCTGCACCTGATTCATGCGGCGCAGGTTGTCGAAATAATTCGGATCGAGCATGGCCTGGCCGTACGGCGAGTCGGGGAAGTCGGAAAGTATCAGCGCGCGCCATTTCTCGGCCTGCGCCTTGTCGCCGGTACGCACCGCCATCAGATACATGTTGTAGTACACGTCAAGGCGATAGATATTGTCCGGGTAACGCTCCAACAGCCTGTTGAACTCCCTGCGCGATGCCGGGAAATCGTCGAGCTTGTCCTTCAGTATCAGACCCATGTTGTACAGGCCCTCCTGAATCACGTCGTTGCACACCTTTATTTCCTCCGGCGTCTTGGGAATCTGAGCTAAGTAATACTCCACGTTATGCGGATCGGAAGCCGCCTCCTGAGCGGCCTTTTCCTTCTTCTGGTCGTCGGTCATGGCCGTGGTGTCGTTGGGCAATCCTTCCGAGCCTTCGCTGTCCTCCTCGGATTCATCAGGCTCGTCGAGCGAATAGGTGGTCTTGTTGCGGCGGCGCCAGTCGTCCTCGTTCTTGCGCGCACCCCAGCGGCGCACGAATTCCGTCTTGCCCTGGTTCTTGGTCATGGTGTTGTAGAAGTACCAGGACTTGTCGGTATTGTTCATTATGCCGGTTGTGGGAGCGTCATTGCGCTTGATATTGTCGTCCACGCCCTGATTCTGCGCCAGATATTCCTCGCGGGCTGCATCCTCGGCGGCCTTGCGCTCGCGCTCCTTGAGTTCGTCCACTATCTTCTGGCACACTTTCCGCTGTTCCTCGGGAGTCATTTTCGACAGAGTCAGCAGCGAGTCCTGCAGATGCACGTTGCCGGCGTATGTGGCCAGCTCGTCCAGCACGTCGCTGCGCTTCTTCAGCATCTTGTAGTCGGGATACGTCTCGGGCAGCTGGGGTATCGCCTCCGAATAGCATGGCTGCGCCTTGACATAATCTCCCTGCTTGAAATATATGCCGCCCAACGTGAGCTGGGCCAGGGCCTTGTCGATGCCGTTGCGGGTGGATTTCTCCACGGCCAGGCAATAGTTCTTCACGGCTTCGGCCGTGTCCTTGCGGTTCAGGTAGAGGTTGCCGATGGCGTAATAAATCTGGTCAAGGAATTCGGAGTTACGGGCATAGCGCGTCATGGCCTTGAGCGAACGCACCTCTCCCTTGATGTTGGTGCCCTGGAATACCTCGCTCTGCTTGATGCGTGCGTTGAATTTGGTGCGGTAGTTGGTGGACGCTCCGGCTCCGGCTTTCTTGAATGCCTTGTAAGCCTCCTTTTTCTTGCCCAACTGCGTATATGTCTGTCCCAACAGGAACCACAGTCTGTTCTTCTGCGAGCCCTTGGCATGACCGGCGGCATATTGCAGCGGCTCCACCGCCTTCTCCCACTGGCGCGTGTGCACGTAATAGTCGGCCCATGCCAGGTTGTACAGGTTCTTCAGGTAGCCGTTGGTCAGGCTTTTCTCCTTGACGGGATGCAGGGCGTTTTCCGCCTCGTAGTCCCACCCCATGGCCAGATAGCTGAGGGCCATCCACAGCTGCGCCTCGGTCACGGTGTTGGGAAGCCATGTGAAATGCTTGGAAGTATAGAGGAATGTGGAGGCGGCGCCTAAGAAATCGCCGTCCATATATTGCCCCTTGCCCATCGTGATCCACGAATTGTGCAGGAATGGATTGAACTCGTCGCGGGCACGGAACGCCTTCTCCTTGGGCGTTCCCTTCTTTTTTGGCGGTTTCTTCTTGATGGAATGCAGCTGTATGGACTTCTGCATCTTCTCGATGGTGCGTTTGAAGGATCCGGTGGGCTGCGGAGCCTTCTTGTCGTTGCGCGCCTCGGCGGGATGTATCAGCACGCGCTGCGAGTAGTCGTCCTCGTAGTTGGCGAGCATCTCTTTCAGCTGCTCGTCATAATTGGTCTTGCCGTTGTAGTAGACGTTGTAACGTGTGGTGAATGCCTGCCAGTTGCGCGAGGCGGGGGTGTTGCGGTTGGTACCGCACGACACAGCGCCGGCCGTAATGGCCGCCGCCAGCATGAACATCGTCGCTTTTACCCACTTTTTCACCTCTTTAAAACGAAGTTCATCCCCTCGATATTGTCAGATGACGCCTCACAACGCCATTCACCGTGTTACAGATGCGCCAGCATCTCGTCCTTGTGGTCGCCCCAGCGCTCGTAATACTGCTCGCGGGTTCGCTTCCACCGCTTGTGGCTCCACAGATAATACTGCGGCGCTTCGCTGATGTTGGCCTGCAGCATGTCGAAGTATCGGCGCGTGATGGAGAAGTCCGGCTCCTTCTTCGGCGTATCCGTAATCGGCACGAACTTCAATACGTACCGGCCTCGCTTCGGACGGCTCAGATGGCAGTAATACACCTCGGAATCCAGGAACTTCGAGATTCGTTCCGGTCCGGTGAACACCGCCGTATCGTGGTTCAGGAAATCGACGAACAGATGCGCCTCCCAGCCGGGCCGCTGGTCGGCTATGAAACCGGTCACCGACGGCCTGCCACTGCGCTTGCAGTCTATCAGGAAGCGCATTATCTCCTTCATCGGCTCGTTATTGGCGTGGAAATGCGTGCGTATCCTGATGAACAGACGGTCCATCGCCTTGTTGTGCAGCGGATGGTACACCTGCGCGCACACCGCATCCTCAGGGAAATGAACGGGCAACGACGACACCCATTCCCAGTTGCAGTAATGACCCAAGAACAGGGTGACGTTGCGGCCCTGCTCCAGGGCACGGCTCACCGGCTCCGGATTCTCCACCACAAGGCGCCGCCTGATGGTGCGCTCGGACATGGTCAGTAGCTTCAGAGTCTCCACGCCGTAATCGGCCAGCCAGTGATAGAATCCCTTCTCGATGCGGCGCAGCTCCTTGGTGTCCCTGTCGGGAAACGCCTCCTCTATGTTGCGGCGCACGGTGCCCCGGCGGTAATGCACCACGCATCGCGCCAGCCATGCCGTGACATCGGCAAACAGATACAATACCCTGAGCGGCAGCAGCGACAGCGGATACACCACGCCGCACAATAATATATAGTTGATTTTATCCTTGAACCTCAGTTTCATCACGTTCCGTTCGTTGTGCCTTAATCTGCGCCACGACTACCGCACGCTGCAGCTCGTGGCGTCTTATCTCGGGATGCACCACCCATTTCTGGGCGCACCATCCCGCTATCCACCATACAACGGCCAGAATCCACAGATTGATATATTCCGAACCCACCTGCCACAGCCGGGAGCCGTCGGTGTTCATCTTCACGAATCCTTCCACGCCCCATGTCGAGGGGAATATCGCGCCGAGCCAGCGCCATACCACCGGCATGTCGTAACGCGGCCATATTATACCGGATATCAACAGGAACAGCAGGGAGGTGACCACCCAGCTCACGAACACCGACTCGCGCTCAGTCACCACGGCCTGGAACACGAAACCCATGCCGACACACCCTAACGTCATCGGCAACAGGAACATCAGTTCCTCCAGCACGTTCCCGGCCATGGGGAACCGGAATATCATCGGCACATAGTGGATCATGAACACGCACGGAATGAACATGATGGTCATGTAGCACAACGCCTGTCCCAGCATGGTGCCGATGGTGGAGCCCATGTAGTTATAGGGATTGTACAGCGTGAATCGCGGATTCTCGTGCTTGGCGCCTCCGGCCATTCCCACCACCAATATCAGACACTGCTGCAATATCAGGATTATCACCGCGGGCATGATGAACGAATCGAAACCGCTCTTGATGTTTCCTAAACTTGCATTCACGATGGGCATCAGGTTGCCGTCGGTGATGGTGCCTACCAATGGCCCGACACGGTTTATGGTCTCGGTCATCAGTTCCGAGCCCATGTCCTCCATCACGTTCGTGACGGCTATCAGCAGCGACTTATACCTCAGCAGCAGGCTCATCTCGCAGTACATCACAGCATTGCCGGTCTCTCCGCGGCCCACCTTGCGCTCGAATCCCTCCGGTATCTCCAGAATGGCGTAACAGTCGCCCCGGTTCATGGCCTCGCGGGCTTCGGCCAGGTCGGTGGCGTAGCCCATGACCCAAGCCTGCTCGCAGGCGTCGATCTTGCGCACCATCTCGCGGCTGAGCGGAGTGCGGTCGTGGTCCACCACGATCATCTCCACCTCGCGCACCACCTCCGGATTGTATATCAGCGAATAGAGCACAGGATACACGAACGGCAGGAAGCCGAAGAACAACAGCAGCCCTTTGTCGTGCAGCACCAGGGTGAACTCGTGCGCATACACCCGGAACAGCCGTGTCAGCCACGCCTTGACATGTCCCCACGGACTCCGTTTCTTTCTATTCCGATACCTCATGGTTTAAGGACTATATACAGGTTTCACAAATGCCTTCCTGACGCGGCCCATCAGCAGGATGGCCAGCAACGGATACACTAAGTAGCAGGCAAACCATATTCCCGAATAGTGGAACGGCAGTCCGTTCAGCGCTGTGTTGGCGTATATCAGGAAGTTATAGCGGGCCGGCATCAGATAGCTGAATATGGCCATGCCGCTGTACATGCTCTGCACCGGGAACGAATAGGCGGCAATCGAGAACGTCAGTATACCGGTCAGCGCGCACACCGACAGACTGAACCTCAGGTTGGGCAGCGCGCCGAACACGGCCACGGCAAACGCCTGCGACGCCACCACATACAGCAGCTGCGACAAGGCTATGACCCACCATTGACCGTACATGGGATAGTGGTTGAACCTGAACATCCATGCGGTCAGGAAAAATGCCATCACCCACCATATCACTGTCTGCGGGAACAGCTTGCCGAACAACGCCCGGGCTATCGATCCGTGCGCCATTTTCATGAGGCGGGGCGACGTGTGGTATTTTACTTCTTGCCCCAGGGCGAACACGGTGCACAGCATTATCATCAGCTGCAGCACGGCGGGCATGAACGAGTTGCCGAGATATATGCCGTAGTTCAGCTGCGGGTTTCCTATGCAGCGCGACGTCACGTTGACGGGCATCATCAGCGAGGCGAAGTTCTCAGGATTCTGGCCCACGTCCTGCACAACCTCCATGGCCACTCCGGCCTTGGAATATATGGCCGTGGCCTTGAAGGTCTTGAACAGCAGCGTGCCGGGCACGTAGTACGCCATGTTGGTATAGAACGTGATGGCCGGCTTGCGTCCCGACAGCAGGTCGGACTGGAAGTTTTCCGGAATCATGAAGAATCCGTATATCTTGCCCTCCTGCAGCATCTGACGCGCCTGAGTATAGGAATTGGGCGTCTCCTTAAGGTCCACCATCTGCATGCCGCTTAAGGTCTGGGTGATGCCGCGCGACAGCTTGGTACCGTCCTTGTCGACGATGCCGGCGGGTATGCGCGTGGGCAGTCCCGCGTCAAGCATGGTGCCAATGAACAGGAACATGAACAGCGGCAGCAGGAACAGCCCCACCCACATCAGCGGTCTGCGCGCTATCTGGATCAGGGAGCGTACCATTATTCCCTTCACCGTGTCGGGAATAATCCACACCTTGCTGCCGCGGGGTTCCGTTTTCATTTCTTGTCTTCTTTACCTTCGGCCTTACCTGCCACGCCCTTGTACACCACCGACATTCCGGGACGGAAATTCTCGATGGGCTTCTCGGGGCGGGCCTTGATCTGGAACGTACGGGCGTCATAGTCGCCGGTGGCCTTGGTGGCCTGCCAGTTGGCGTATGTACCCAGGTCCTTGATATAGAACACTGTCATTTCAGTATTCATGTCCAGGGCGGGGATGTACACCTTTAGCTTCGTGCCAACCTCTATGTCCTTCAGCATTGTCTCGCGCACGTTGAACACAGCCCAGCGGTCGGGCAGCTGCAGCGTGGCGACGGGTGCGCCCGTGGCTATAAGTTCCGACACGGCGGGATAGATGCTGATAATCTCGCCGTCGAACGGCGCGGTCAGGTACTGGTCCTCGCGTATGGCCTCCACCTTCTTGGTCGACATCTTGGCCACGGTCACCAGCGCGCTGGCGGTCTCTTTGTCTTCGGGCTGTGCTCCGGACTTGGCCAGCTCATAGCTGGAACGCGCCGCCTCGGCGCCCGATTTCGCCATCTCGTATGCGGCCTTGGCCTCGTCACGGCGCTGGGCCGACACCACACCCTTGGCATAGAGTGCCTCCATGCGCCGGTAGGTCTTCTCGGCGATGGTCACGCCGGCCTGGGCCTGCTCCCACACGTCCTTGGCGGCCTGGACTATCTGAACACGCGTGCCTGCGTCCACTTTCTTGCGGCCGGCGGCTGCCACGTCCTCCATGGCCTGCGCCTCGTCATACTGCGCGTCGACCAGAGGCGAGACTATGTGCACCAGCGTGTCGCCCTTGCGCACCTGCTGGCCTTCCTCCACATATATATGCGCCACACGGCCCGGCATCTTGCCCGATACACGTATCTCGGTGGCCTCCCCCTGACCCTGCACCACGTCGGGGCCGGGCTTGATCACAAGAAAGCCCAGCACCGCAAGGGCCGCAAGTATTATGAGAAGCACCACGATGGTGCTTAACAGGAATCTGTCTTTCTTGGACACTGCCACCGGATCCTCCTCGCCCATAGGCACTATGCGCACCACGGGCACCTTCTCCGACGTCACGCTGTCGGTTGCCGGCGTCATGTTTTCTCTCTGCTGTGTATTATTGTCTGTTGCCATCTCGCTGTATTTTTCCGTTTCTTAATTACCGGGCATACCGTTTTAATTGCCGAGGGTGCCAAGCACCTTGGCCAGATATACCTCGCACAGGCGCACGCCTATTTCCGCGTCTATCTTCTCGGAATTGGCCTGAAGCCAGCCGGTCTGTGCCAGTATCACGTCGTTGGTAGTCATCACTCCCTCCTTGAAGGCGATGCGGGCGTTGTCCAGGTTCTCCTGCGCGCTGCGCATGTTGGAGCGCGTCATGTCCAGGGTCTTGAACGCCTCCTGGAACTTGAACCTGGCCTGCGACACCTGGAGTTCCACTTTCTGTTCCATGTCCTCCAGCATCAGCTGCTGGGCGCGCGTGGCGCTCTTGGCGGCACGGTAGTGGTTGTAGTTGCCGCCCCAATGCCAGATCGGAATGGTCAGCGCCGCGCCTACCGAGAAGCCACCGCGCACATGCTTGCTGAAGCCGTTGTTGAGGTTGGGCGTCGAGAATTCGTAGGCTCCGAACACTCCCACTTTGGGTAGCATGGTGCCCATCACCATCTTCTCGCGTCCTTTCAGCACGTTGATGCCCTGACGTATGGCCTCCAGGTCCTGACGGTTGGCATACACGTCCTCCAGATTGTATGTATATGCCGGCGGTGTCGACGACACTCCGTCCACTTCGTCGCTCAGCGTGAGCTGCGTATCGGCGGGGAGACCGCACACCTGCGCCAGATTCATTCGCGCCAGCGTCAGTCCGTCGTTCACCTTCGTCTCCATTATTCGTGCCTCGTTCAGCTTCACGTCCACGGTCAGCACGTCGCTGCGCGTGGCCACTCCCTCCTCGTACATCGCCTCGACGTTGCGGTGCAGCGTATCGACAAGCTGAACGAAACTTTCGGCTAATTTCTGCTTGGCGCGCAGCGACACCACCAGCCAGTAAGCCTGATCCACGGCGTAGGTCACCTCCTGCACCACGGCGTTGCGCCCGGCCACGGCCGCGCTCTCGGCATACCGGGCTATGTCGTTCAGGGCCTTGATGGTTCCGCCCATGAACACCGGCTGCGTCAGCGTCACGGCGCCTGTAAAGATATGGTGCGTGTCGAAACTCAGCGCGTCCTTGGGTATCACGGCCACTTCCGTCGGAATGTAGCCTCCGCCGTCGGGATTCTTGATGGGATTGCCCTGAGGATCTGTCAGTATGTTCCAGTCGAACTTGCCCGTGCCGGGATTGAACGACATGGTCGGAAGCTTGGCGTCCTCGGCCAGCAGATTAATCTTACGCTGATTGTACATGTAAGCGGCGCTGAAATCGATGCCGGGCAGATACATGGCCTTGGCCGCCTTGCGGTCGTAGCCGGTGCCGGTCACCGTCTCCTGCGCTATCGCGATGGTCTTGTTGTTGCGCAACGCCATGCTGCGGCATGAGTCCAGGCTCACCACGCCGCCCTGCGCGCTGACGCCCGCGACACCGGCCGCGGCTATAACAAGAGTCAATATGGAGCGTCTGTATTTTGCCATAAAGATATGATTCTATGTGGAATTTCGCTACTCTTAATAAACGCAAAAAGACAGCCAAAGAATTGACGCATATATTAAAATGCGTATATTTGACCAACAAATGTCCTTTTTGGAGCATAAAATTATCAATCATCAAATAATAGGAGTGTCCTTGCCGTTACTCAACATACGGAGTTTTTGCCATTTAGGATTCAATGAGCTACGCTGATTTTATATGACCGGATTTTTGAAAAAATATAAAGAGGAGTATCGCAAGCTGCTGCAACTGGGAGGCCCTATATTGGTAACCCAGCTCAGCGTGATTGTGTTCGCGTTCAGCGACACCATCATGGTAGGACATTACAGCGTCAACGCACTCGCGGCGGCGGCGTTCGTCAACAGTCTTTTTCTGGTACCCAACGTGATGATGATGGGTCTGGCCAGTGGAGTAACGCCTCTGGTCGGGGCGTTGTATTCGCAACGGAAATGCCGTGAGGCCGGTTCGATAACGCGGAGTTCGCTGCAGGTGAACATAGTCATTGCCCTGATCTGCACCCTGATCATGGGCCTTATGTATTTCATGCTCCCCTATATGGGCCAGGCACCGGAACTATTGTCGCAGATCCAGTCCTACTATCTGGTGCTGATGCTTATGCCGGTGCCTATGGCCGTATACAACGTGCTGGCGCAGAGTTCAAACGGCATCGAATACACCTCCGTGCCCATGTGGGTCACTGTCGGAGGTATCCTGCTCAACATATTCGGCAACTGGGTTCTGATATACGGCAAGTTAGGCTTCCCCGAGATGGGACTGTTAGGCGCGGGTATCGCCACGGTATTCGCGCGTGCGGTGGCTATGCTGGCCATGCTGGCGGCGTTCCGTAAGCTGCACAGATACCGTGACTATCAGGGAGGCTTCACGGCGCGTTGCCGGCGTGGCGCCGAGCGTGTCAAGGCGTGGAAGACATCATGGCCTCTGATGCTTCAGAGCGGCGCCGAGTGCGTGCTGTGGACCGTCGGCGCCGTGGTGGTGGGATGGTTCGGCCCGGTGCAGCTCGCCGCCTATCAGGTGGTGAACACCATCAGCCAGCTCGGATTCATGGTGTTCATGAGTTTCGCCTCGGCAGTGGCCATACGCGTGGCCTTTTACGCCGGATTGCGCAACGAGCAGGGAGCCGGCGCCGTGGCACGCGCCGGACTGCACGTCAACCTCGTGCTGGCCACCATCGCCTCGCTGGTGTTCATACTCTTTGCCGAACCGCTGATCAACGTCTTCATCAACACCTCGGCCGAAGGAGCCAAGGGGGTGGAAGTGATAGCCAGCGCCACGGCGCTGATACTGCCATTGGTGGTGTATCAATACTTCGACGCCTCGCAGCTGACGTTCTGCAACGCCATCCGCGGCACCGGCCAGGTGAAATACCTGCTGTGGATTTCCGTCACGTCCTACATTGCCGTCGGCATTCCGCTGCTGATGCTCTTTGCCGTAGGCTTCGGCGGCGGCAATCTCGGCGCCTACTGGAGCTTCAACGTCGCCCTGCTCTGCGCCAGCCTGATGTCCCTCCGCTACTTCCGCCGAATCCGCCTCTGAAAACCACATCCGGCCCTTAATCCCCTCAAATTTCCGATATAGTTATTGGTATGTCCCTTTGTAGACTGATTTCGCTTGTGTAATCCCGAACTCGCGTTATTAATTTATGTCATAAAATATGCCATTTACCTCCATTTTTAGGGCCGGAATGATTCACCAGACTATTCATCCTGGATATTTCTCTTTCTATCGTACGTGTTGCCACTCCGATTTTATTTGCCATTTCAGACATGCTGATATATGGATTGGCATTTATCAAATCTAAAATCATCTGTTGGCGTGGAGTGATTTTTTTACCGACATCTTTACCGACATCTTTACCGACATCTTTACCGACATCTGACTTTTCAGCTTCGCGGGTCCGGAGGTCAAAGGTCACTTTGACTGAATTAATGGTAGTCTCTATGTGCATCGGGCGACCGGTTACTTCTTGCCAACGTTTGAGTTTGCGGAGTCCATAGCCGAGATTCTCTGACAGGTGCGCCAGACGGAACAGTTTAGCGATTAACGGATTGCGGGGATGGGATTCACAAGAGCTTTCCATTACATCCAACGGCATTGGCATACCACCGGGATTAAGGAACTCTATGCGGTCGTCAAAAACATGGACGCAACTGCGTCGAGGGCTGAAATGATCGGCGTGGGCCATCTGGTTTGCCATTGCCTCCCTCAGTATGTCGTACTCGGATAAATCTTCTACCGATTGTCCACGCTCGTTGATACCGACCATCGGAGTGTTGACGAGAGTGCGGAGACGACGGAGGATAACACGGCTCGCTTCCCAAAGATTCTGCTGTTCAGGAATGCGATAAGTATAATTGTTCGTCATTGCCTCCAAGCCGGTACCGGGTATTTCGACATAATCGGCGCAGAATGTCGGAACGAAATTGAAGAGTGTAGGGCTTCTACCAAGCATTATCAGTCCGCCGTAGGTCAGCTGGCCGGAATGGTCGGCGATTCCGACACCTTTACAAAAATCCTCATCGCTCACACTGTCAAGATGTGAGACCAAGCCCCAATGACGCACCTCCCCGCGAAAGTCAGTCAGGGCATCACGGTTGAGCATATCGATGTTGGTGTCTGGAATGGATTTCTGCGACCGGATGCCAAACGACTGGTCGCGAATCATCGACATTATTTCCTGCTGAGTGGCACGTTGATCTCCGCTCCCCATGCGGATAAAGGTGTTTTCGAGTGATCCGAAATAAACGGGCTTGACCTCCGATGACGGAAGAAAGAATGCAATGACATTCTTACCGTCAATCTCATAGCGGTGTAGCGTGGCAAAGAGAGGGACATTGAATTTCTTTGAACGGAGTGTGCCGAAAAAGTCCTGTTCCAGTTTCTCGATATTATCCACACCGATAATCTCGAACAGACGACCGGACTGTTTCACGCCAAGCACAATCCAACCGCCGGAGCAATTTGAGAAGGCACTGACAGTCTCCCAGATGTTCTTCGGCAGGTCAGACTTCGCGGCCTTGACCTCAAAATCGTCCCATTCTATGTCGCGTAGCCGTGCTACAAGTTCTTCTTTTGTCATTCCAAAGGCAAAATTAGACATAAAAGCAGACTATTGCAATAGCCGCCGGACTTTCAGAACAGAGTCGATATAAATTAATTGTAAAAAAAATTGTTGATATATGGAAATTTGTTATTAAATTTGCAAACGCATATCGACCACGGAGCCCGATATGGGGCGCGAGGTGGGTAGCAGACATAATAATATAAAAGCGTTTATCCGACGCTTGTTCTTGACGGATCGAAATCTGGCAGTTTCAAAATCTGAGTCAAGGATGAGTCAACGATAGGCGCCTTCGGGTATGATTGTCATCTTAGAGCATGCGCTGACGCATCCTCTAAATGGTTGCTATATCATACGGCGTGAGGCTCCGCGTTGCTCGTTCTACTCAGATGGGCACATGCCAGAGCCTCGATCCGTGGAACGGGCAACAGATTCAGGCTCTCACGCTTCTTTTTTTGTATAGCCACCGACTCAGAGAGCTGTCGGTCATACCGTAATATGCGTTCATTGCCCCTTTCGCAGAAACTTTTCCGCAACGCCTACGTCAATGTGATGCGTCTGACCGACAGATTTGTCGACAGGTACTATCGTCTGGCTGTGGCCAGACCGAATTCCAAATTCTCTAAATTCGTAATCGGCCGGAAAAATGTCCTGAACGACATACGCCGGGACATCACCGATAGCAAACTTCGTGACAATATCGCCACAGCCGGCAGGCAGCATTTCAACGACGTGCTGTCTTATTCCCGTTTCATGAATCAGATCAAGCCAATATACCGAACCTCTTTGAATCATCACTGAGCAATCGTTCCACTGAAGGAACCAAATATAAACCTAAACTAAAACTTAAAAAATGAAGAAACTGAAATTTCTGACATTGGCGCTGATTACGGTGCTGACGTGCGCAGGTGCCGCATCATGCAGCAAGGATGACGGAGGCGTGACACCTCCGGGACAGAGCGAGATCGAGAAGGAGACCGGCATGCGTCTCACCCGCGTAGGCAACTACAGGTTCAACTACGACGACAAAGGCCGCTGCATCGGCATGGAGAGTATCAGCGGTTATGATGACGACGACTTTACCATAGACTGGGACAAAGGCGAATTCATCGCCACGGATTCCGACGACGACATGGAAAGTGCTCCGGTCAAATTCAAGACCAACTCCAAGGGCTACATCACGGAATTTACCCAGTCATGGAATTACAAAGAGGAAGACTATTCAAGCAAGGGCAGCGGTAAGGCATCCCTGTCGTACGACAAATCCGGACATCTGACCAAGGCCACCTTCGATTCCTCGGACAGCGGCACGGAAGAAGGAGAGAAATTCACATTCAAGGGTTCGTCCGTCTACACGTTGACATGGGAAAACGGCAATCTCGTGAATCTCAAGCATGAATGGGAATATCTGGAGGATGGCGAACGTGAGAAAGGGACAGACAGTTACGAAGTCACTTACGACCGCACCGCCGAGAATGTTTACAAGCAGTGGACCGAAGGACTGCTCGATCAAGTGTTCAACTTCGCGTTCAGTAAGCTGGGCCATGTGGGCATGTTCGGTGTCGGCACGGCAAACTTTCCTTCGCACATAGAAATAGACGAAGATAACTATCACACCAACTATTCCGTCAGCGTCTCCACCAACAGTGACGACCTCATAAGCTCCGAAAGAGTTGGCGGCTGGACGTACAACTATTCGTACGATGACGTCGACACGCGCAGTGCCGCATTCGACAACACACTTCCGGTCAAAGCCAGAAAGATCCTATTCCCCCGTCACCGCAAGGCCGACAAATGACAACTGTATTGGAATCGTAGCAGTTCCATATTTATTCGAAAACTGAATAATGAATTTATTATTTTCAGTGGAATACATGAATAAAGCACTCAACAACATCATATCTCTTATGATGTTGTTGACCTCCGGACTCATGATGGGCCAGACTGTTGATTTTTCTGTGGTAAGTGTCGGCGAGGAGTCCGGACTCGATTTTACAAGAATCACACAGGACGGCGATGGTGTCTGCCTCCCTCAAGTGAAGCGCACGTCAAAAGGTGTGAATTGGTACACTAACAGAATTATCGACGTTACACCGGATGGCCAGAACATAGCCTATCTGTCAAACCGAAACGGGACTACAAACATTTTCATCAAGGAATTGGCGAAAATGGGAGCTTCCAGAATGAGGACCAACCGTCAGGCCGTAGTCGATTTCTCTTATTCGCCGGATGGCAAACAGATTTGTTTCTCCGAATCGAAAGGGAAAACAAATCAGATGTTCGTTACGGACGCCGCATCGGGCTTTGTATGCCGGCAGATTACAAATGGAGCTTTGGACTATTCTCCTGTTTATGCTGCGGATATGCAAAATATCTATTTCACAAGAATGGAGAATACAGGAGCCTCCATCTGGGCCTATAACATAACCAACAATTATCTGTCGAGTTATGTCGCCGGAATGAACCCGGACCCTTCTGCCGACGGCAACACCATCTATGTGGCCAGGACAATCGACGGCAAAGGTGAAATCTGGCGTATTAATATTGCCAATGGAATAGAGGAATGTATTTTGTCTCATCCACAGATTTCTTTTTACTCGCCATCCCTCTCCCCGGACGGCGAGACACTTTTATTGTGCGGAGGTAATAAAATAGAATCCGGTAATATCGTATACTGGAATACCGATATCTTCACTTGCCATAAGGACGGTAGTGATTTAAGGCAACTTACATACCATGCCGCCGATGACCTTAGTCCGGCATGGGGTGCAAAGGGTGACAGAATATTTTTTATCTCCCAACGCGGAAGTGCCGACGGTGTGGCGAATGTATGGATGATTCCGTATCTCAAATAAAAACAATCCCACAAATATTAACCAATTAAAACAAGTTTTTATGCGATTGAACAAATTAATGGCAGTAGCAGCAGCTCTCACGCTGGCTGTCCCCGCGTTCGCCCAGTTCAGCAATGCAGGGAGCAAATCCGTCTCATCCCAGGACGTCTGCAAGTCCTACAATCGGATTGGTGTCTCTTACACCAACACCGGTTACACCGGTCACAAATATGATTTCATGGAAGATGAAAATCATCTCTACCTGAATGGTTTTGCCGTTGAATACATCCACGGATTCAGCGTCAGCAAAAGCCTTCCGATGTTTGTGGAAACCGGCGTGAAGGCCAACTTCGGGTTCGGCTCATTGGAGGGTGAGGAAGAGGAGGAATATTCTATAAGCATCACGCCCAAACTCCAGGTGCAGGACATCTATCTCGCCGTACCGGTCAACTATGCATATAAGTTCGGTATCGGCGACAACTGTGCCATCACACCATATCTGGGTCTTAACTTCAAATTACACCTGATGAGCAGAATGAGGACGAAGATTGAGCTCGATGGCGCAGATCCCGACGACTTAAATCTGGACGATGATGACCTGACGGGTGATTGGGTAAATCTGTATAGCGATGACGAAGACGACGGAATGGGAGACAAGGACTACACATGGAACCGTTTCCAGCTCGGCTGGCATATCGGTGTCGGTTTTAACTACAGACATCTTTACGTCGGCGTCAACTATGGTACTGATTTCATCAATGCGTTCAAATACAAGAAATCAAGCGTAAGTTCGGGAAATCTGGGTATAACACTTGGTTATACCTTCTGAATCGACGCGACAGGACCGACATATTACACTCTGCGCTGAGACAGTGTGACTGCAGCGTATTACTTGAACTGAAAGAAGTCGACTCTTTTTGAGTGCAAACCAAAAGAGTCGACTTCTTTAATTTCATGTAAGCAATCCTGAGTATCATGTAATCGTATTAGAAACTATTCATGAATCGTAAAAAATTATTATCTTTACGGAGAGAAATAAATAAAAACCAACCAATATGTCAGAATCGAAACTGCTGGTATATGCGGCAATCGCATGCATGGCATCGAGTGCACATTTCATTCAGGCCGACGCCGCGAAAGTTACCAAATACACCACGGTCGAGGGTAGGCCGTGGAGCGAGTCGGTCGTGAGACTGTCAAATAAGCCTGTATCCGATAATATATTCACGGTCGACGCTTCTTCGGAGGGTACTCCCCTCAAGGCGTGGGGAACCACTTTCAATGAACTCGACTGGGACGCGTTTCTGACTCTGACGCGCACCGAGCAGGAGGAAATCATGCACAATCTTTTCGCTCCGGACGGCGACCTGAAGTTCACGCGCGGCCGAATCTCGATGAACTGCAACGATTACGGCCGCTCGTGGTACAGCTGCGACGAAGTGGCCGGCGACCTCGAGCTGAAGTATTTCAACATAGAGCGCGACAAGCGCGGCATCATACCCCTGGTCCGGGCTGCACAGCGTTATAACCCTGACCTTACCTTCTGGATTTCCCCCTGGAGTCCGCCGAGCTGGATGAAAATCAACCACGACTATCCCGTGGTGAGCAGCCGGCACAATGACGCCGACGCAAGGATAGATTACCTGCTCTACGGGTCGGTAGAGGGCATTGACGAGGACGAGATGAAATTTCTGGGCGAACGCAACGGCAAGTTCCCCCGCAAACTGGCCACGCAGGACTATTTCATCCAGGACCCGCGCTATCTGCAGGCATACGCCAACTATTTCTGCCGGTTCATCGACGAATACGGCAAGCAGGGAATACCGATCGACATGGTGATCTATCAGAACGAGGCGTACAGCTATACCCCCTACCCCGGCGGCCCCTGGACGGCGGAGGGCACCATCCGTTTCAACCGCGACTATCTCGCTCCGACGCTCCGCAGAAACCACCCCGAAGTCAAACTGTATATCGGCACGTTCAACACCAACCGCCAGTATCATGTGGAAAAGGTGCTTGGCGACGCAGGACTGCGCGATTGCATCGATGGCGTCGCGTTTCAGTGGGAAGGCCGGGAGATTCTGCCGGCAATACGCAGGCAATATCCCGATTTCCATTACATCTGTTCCGAAAGCGAATGCGGCGACGGCTCGATGGACTGGAAAGCCGGCGAACACACTTTTTTCCTGATAGCCGACAATATGGGCAACGGATGCGACGAATGGTACAACTGGAATTTCCTTCTCCCCGACAATGGCGAAAGTCCCTGGGGCTGGAAGCAGAACGCGCTGATACAGGTCGATTCCAAGACCCGTAAATTCCGCTATACGCCCGAATACTACGCCGTGAAGCACTTCACCAACCACGTGGCACCCGGCAGCCGGATGATCGGCTACCGGCCCCGCACCGCCGACAGCAACCTTATGTCGATAGTCTTCGTCACCCCTGACAACCGCACTGTCGTCGTAGCCGGAAATTTCGAAGATTCTGAACGCCCCCTCTCCGTGAAAGTCAGAAACAGGTATCTGAACCAAACGCTTCAGCCCCATTCCTTCAATACCTTCGTGATTACCGGCCATTAACCTGAAGCCCGAAGCCCGAAGCCTGCGCGCGCTCCGAATGCAGCGGGCGCGACTGTGGCGGAAGCCCGCGGCTTCCGCTGTTTTGGGCTGAGTCCGCAGTCTCAATCTTTCTTCAGGGTAATGTGGGAATCTGAGGTAAGCGCGGCCAGGCGTTCGGCCAGGCCGTTTAGACGGCTGGCTTTGTCATAGCTCATATCCTCTTTCTTGGCGGGTGTGCCCGCTTTCGCCACTAAAAGAAGTCGTCCCTCCGCGCAGGTGTCCATGCCTTGGCCCGATGGCTTGAACCGCTCGGCAAATCCATGGTCCACTATCCGAATCACCGAGCCACCCTCGGCCAACGCCTGCTTCCTGATTTCATTCTCGACGGGATGGATAAAGGGCGATACCAGCACCATACCCTGACGCATCGCGCCGATACACCGGGCCTTATAGGAGGCCGTCTCCGCGGCGTTCCATCTGCGCCGCACATGCACCGCAAGCATCGGCTTGCGCAACAGAAACATATTCCCTACGCAGTCCACCATGTCGTCGTTGATTTTCACCGACAGGTTGCGCCGGAACAGGTCGGGATACTTCCGTTTTATAAGCAACCGGCGAGGATTGTCCGCGATATACCGTTCCAATATTTCCAGTTGTTGGCGGTCAAAGACGATGCGGTCGTGGATTCCGCCCCCTTTGAACACGCCGTCTTCCTTGGGAATCAGTCCGGAGTCGCGGCATCTGCGCGTAGTGACCGATTCGATTATAGCCACAAGACTGGTAACAGGGCGGGAAAGCATACGTTTCAACTCCAATAATATGTGGATATGGTCAGGCATTATGACATACTTGCGGATAACGAGGTCATTGCACCGTATGGATGCCGTTTTCTGCAGTTCCTCTTCAAATATGCATCCGATTGCCGACAGTACCACGCGCGGCGCATTCTCGCCGTGCCGCACTCCGGGATTACCAAGGACGTGACTCAGCACCTGAGCATCCGGATGCTTCTGCAGGGTAAACATATAGATTCCCGGCATTGTATAGTCATGGAATGACGCCCGGCGTGTCATTCTGTGTTTTACCGGGCTTTTATAGTCAGAGGAAGGGCTTTTATGACTTTTGCCGTCAGAGGAAGGGGAAGAATCCATATCGTGGAGTTTGATTTGGCTAAAATAGCCCATAATTCCCATACAGCCAAATAAAAAGCAGAAAAAAGGCAGGAAAAGGTAAAAAACGGCAGAAAACGTAAAAGCCGCGGGCTTTTACCACAGTGCCGCCCGCGCAGAATGCAGCAGGCCGGACTGTGGCGGAAGCCCGCGGCTTCCGCTGTGCCGGCGCCGAGGTGACGGCGGGGTGCGGCGCGTCCCGCCGGATACGGAAACAGCCGCCCGGAGGCGGCTGTCGCGGGGCGTAAGCCCACGGGGTGATCCGGCTGCGACTCGAACGCAGGACCGTCTGCTTAGAAGGCAGATGCTCTATCCAGCTGAGCTACCGGACCCCTTTGCGTCTGCAAAGTTAATAATTTAAATCCACTCTGCAAAAGTTTTGTGTTTGTTGCATTTGCATTTCCAAGTAAATTGTTCTAAATTTACAGCTGATAAAAACGAAACAGATGCCAAACAAAAAGCCTCAGGTGGTATATCTCCACGGATTGCAGTCGTCGGGACAGTCGGCGACCTGCCAGCGGTTGCGCCGCGCTCTGCCTAAACATGAAGTCATCACGCCCGACCTGGCGGTGCCTCCCGAAATGGCCATGACCGAACTGAAACGTCTGGCGTCGCTCATCAGTCCGGATGCCGTAATAGTCGGTACGTCGATGGGCGGGATGTTCGCGCAGCAGTTCCGTGGATTCAAACGCATCCTGATCAATCCCAGCTTCCACGTGAGCCGCAAGCTGTCGGAATTTACCGGCCAGCGTCTGCCTTTCCACAATCCGCGCAAGGATGGCCTGAAGGATTTCGAAGTCAACGACAAATTAGTGAAGAAATACGAGAAGCTGGAGGCCAAGCAGTTCGATCCCAACTCGGGAATCATTGGCAGGCACCCGGACTCGCCCGACCTGGTGTGGGCCTTCTTCGGCACGCAGGACACCGTGGTGAACGGCAAGGATGAATATCTGCAGCATTATTCGCAGTATCAGGACTTCGATGGGGGCCATCGTCTCGATCCGGACACGACCCTGAACCTGATAGTGCCTAAAATCCTGGAACTGACCTCTAAACAATAACAGAACACCTCATAAAGACCGACTATGAAAAAACTACTGTATATGCTGGCATGCGTTCTCGGCCTCGGCGCCCTGTCATGTGGCACAAAGACCACGAAACAGGAGCCTTCGGGCTTCGTAAAGGTTGAGAACGGCGAGTTTACGCTCGATGGCAAACCTTATAAATACATAGGCACCAATTTCTGGTACGGGGCCATCTTGGGCAGCGAGGGACGCGGGGGCGACCGCGCGCGCCTGCTTCGGGAGCTGGATTCGCTTCACGCATTGGGCCTGGACAACCTGCGCATCTTAGCCGGCGGTCAGGGCGACCGTCACATCCCGTCGCACATCGAGCCGACATTGGAAACGGCCCCGGGAGTCTACAACGATACCATCCTGGCCGGACTTGACTTCCTGCTGTCGGAGATGGAGAAGCGCGGCATGAAAGGGGTGATCTACCTGAACAACGCCTGGGAATGGAGCGGAGGCTACGGATCGTACTTAGAGTGGGCCGGACGCGGCAAGGCACCGGTGCCGTCCGTTGACGGCTGGCCGGCTTACAACGACTATGTCAAGGCGTTCGTGATGGACACCGTGGCACGCCGCATGGCCACTGATCACGCCCGCTTCATGGCAGGGCGCACCAACCGCTACACCGGCAAGCCCTACAAGGACTCGCCCGCCATCATGTCGTGGCAGGTGGCCAACGAGCCGCGCAGTTTCTCGGACGAAGGCAAGCCTTACCTCAAGAGCTGGATTCAGGAGACGGCGCGCGCCATCAAGGAGGTTGACCCCAACCACCTGGTATCGACCGGCAGCGAGGGTAAGCATGGCTGCGAGCAGGATCTGGAACTGTGGGCCGACATCCACGCCATGCCCGAAATCGACTACGCCATCGCGCATCTGTGGCCCTACAACTGGGGCTGGGCGCATCCCGACAGCCTGAAACAGCACGTGGGCGTTTCGTGCGAGAAAGCCAAGGAATACATCGGTCTGCACGCCGCCAAGGCCAAGCAGATGAACAAACCGCTCGTAATAGAGGAGTTCGGCTATCCGCGCGACAACATGGGGCTGGCTCCGGGCAGTCCGACCGAGGCCCGCGACGCGTTTTATGACTATATGTGCGGCTTAGTGGCCGACGGCACCATATCGGGCCTCAACTTCTGGGGCTGGGGCGGCGAGGCCAAGCCCAAGCATGCCGTATGGGAACCGGGCGACGACTACACCGGCGACCCGGCCCAGGAGGACCAGGGCCTGAACTCGATATTCCAGGACGATAAATCCACATTGAACGTAATCAAGAAACATACGGCAAAATTCAAGAAATGAAAAAGCTGCAGATAGTAACCGAAATCGAGGAACTGACATACGACGAACTCACGCCCGAGGACCGTGGCCTGATAGACCGCGCCAAGTCCATGACACGCACCAGCTACGTGCCCTACTCGCATTTCCATGTGGGAGCGGCGCTTCTGATGGCCAACGGCGAGACAGTGACCGGTTCCAACCAGGAGAACGCCGCCTTCTCGCCCACGATGTGCGCCGAGCGCAACGCGGCCTTCCAGGCCGGCGCCCTGTATCCCGGCGTGGCCATGAAGAAGATAGCCATAGCCGCCTGGACCATGAACGGACACGAGGAGGAGACTCCCTACGAACTCTGCTTCCAGGGACAGCCCATCTCCCCGTGCGGCGTATGCCGTCAGGCCCTGCTGGAATACGAAGCCGCTTACGGCACTGTCGAAGTCCTGCTCTATGGCCGCGAACGCATTCTGCGCTTCCCCTCCGTCGCCTCGCTGCTGCCTTATTGTTTCACCGAATTCTGAACTTTTAAGGATTCCGGGAGGTTAAACTAAGAAACGCCTTAGGAGTCTATCCAATAAACAGAATTGGATAGACTCTTAGAAACATAAATTAAGCAAGGTCATGAAAATCAAGGTTAGGACAATATTGTTCGCAATGGTATCGCTGTTCATGCTGGCCGGGATGACATCGTGCGCCGGCGACGATCCATGGTGGGACAACCCCGGCTACGGGTGGGATTCGTTCAACGATCCGCGCCTGCGCGGCTACTGGCAGCTGGTGCAATATAATTCCGACCCGGTGCCGGTGCGCGAAGCCAACTGGATGTATTTCAACGGCAACGGCTCGGGCTGGTACTATTATCTGGACAACGGCTATCAGGAGCGCGAGCGTATGCGCTATTGGTGCCAGGACGCCGTGTCGGGCGCATCGAATTACCAGATCAACATACAGTATCAATACTCGTCGCCGCTGACCACGAGCTACTGGTTCACCCACGGCGGCAACACGCTGTGGATGCAGTGGACCACCAACGGCGGACGTGTGCAGACATACGTGTACGACCTGGTGGATTCAGCCCCCTGGTGACGCTCTATTGCGCGAGTCGTAAAATTTTCGTAATTTTGCGCCGTATCTATCATAATTTGAAATGTCTTTAAAATGTGGAATCGTGGGACTGCCCAACGTGGGGAAGTCCACACTATTCAATTGTTTAAGCAGCGCCAAGGCCCAGTCGGCCAATTTCCCGTTCTGCACCATCGAGCCGAACGTGGGCATGATAAGTGTTCCGGATTCGCGTCTGACGCGTCTGGTGGAACTGTGCAATCCCAAGTCGGTGGTTCCGGCCACGGTCGAGATAGTGGACATAGCCGGCCTGGTGAAAGGAGCCTCGCGCGGCGAGGGCCTCGGCAATAAATTCTTAGCAAATATACGCGAGACGGACGCCATACTTCATGTGTTGCGCTGTTTCGACGACGAGAACGTGACGCACGTGGACGGCAGCGTCGACCCGGTGCGCGACATGGAAGTGATAAACTGCGAGCTGCAGCTCAAGGACCTGGAGACCATCGAGTCGCGTCTGGCCAAGACCGAGAAGGCCGCTAAGGCCGGCGCCGACAAGACGGCCAAGATGCAGTTAGGCGTATTGAACGCCTACAAGGAGGCCCTGGAGCAGGGGCGTCCGGCGCGCAGCGTGGAGCTGGAGGGAACCGAGGAGCAGAAATTCGCCCGCGACATGTTCCTGCTCACCAACAAGCCGGTGCTGTACGTGTGCAACGTCGACGACGCATCGGCCGTGTCGGGCAATGAATACACCGAGCAGGTGCGCAAGGCCGCCGAGGCCGAGGGCGCGGGAATGATGATTGTTTCGGCACGCACCGAAAGCGAGATAGCCGAGCTGGACACAGCCGAGGAGCGCAAGGAGTTCCTTGAGGAGATGGGACTGGAGGAGAGCGGAGCCGACAGGTTGATACGCGCCGCCTACAACCTGCTGGACCTGCAGACATATTTCACGGCCGGCGCCGACGAATGCCGCGCATGGACCTTTGTCCGCGGCACCAAGGCCCCCAAGGCGGCAGGCATCATCCACACCGACTTCGAGAAGGGCTTCATCCGCGCCGAAGTGATTAAATACGACGACTATGTGACCCTCGGCTCGGAGAGCGCCGTGCGCGATGCCGGCAAACTCGGCGTGGAGGGTAAGGAATACGTGGTGCAGGACGGCGACATCATGCACTTCCGTTTCAATGTATAAGGTATAAGCCAATGGAGCCGATTATAGATAAAGTAGACACCGACCTGATTCTTCAAGAGCTGACGCCCGACAAGTTCCTGCGCAACTCGAACAAAGGCGGCAATGAAATCTATATAGTTGACGCGCACAATTCTCCGAACGTGATGCGCGAGATAGGCCGTCTGCGCGAGATAGCCTTCCGCGATGCCGGCGGCGGCACGGGACTGAGCTGTGACATCGACGAATTCGACACCATGGACAATCCCTGCCGACAGATCATAGTGTGGAATCCTGACCGTCACGAGATAATCGGCGGCTACCGTTTCCTGCACGGCAAGGACCTGAAGATAGAGAACGGCGTGCCTAAGATGGCCACCAGCCACCTGTTCAATTTCAGCGCGGAGTTCCTGCAGAAATACATGCCCGTCACCATCGAGCTGGGACGCAGCTTCGTGGCCGTGGACTATCAGAACACCAAGTCGCGCCCCAAGGCCATCTACGCCCTCGACAACCTGTGGGACGGCTTAGGGGCGTTGCCCAGCATATATCCCGACGTGGAATATCTGTTCGGCAAGGTCACCATGTATCCCAAATTCGGCTCGGAAGGTCGCGACCTGCTGTTGGGTTTCGTGCACCGCCACTTCCCCGATCCCGATCGGCTGGTATGGCCAATCAAGCCGTTGGCCACCAAGGCACTGTCACCTGAAATACAGGGGATATTCTCAGGCGATTACAAGGAGGACCTGATGCGCCTCAACCACGAGCTGCGCGACCTGGGGCGCCGGATCCCGCCGCTGGTCAACGCCTATATGAGCCTGTCGCCCACAATGCGCACGTTCGGCACCGCAATCAACGATGAATTCGGCGACGTGGAGGAGACCGGCATCTTCATCAAGATCGACGATGTGTTCGACGAGAAGAAAATGCGGCACATCAACACCTTCAATCCCGATGAATCGGGCTATATTATCTCCAATCGCTGAAAAGAAATTATTTATGCCTACGAACGGAAATACGGTAATCACCATACTGATGTTGGGCGGGTCGCGCAGAGTGTCCCTGGCCGAACAGTTCAAGCGGAGCGCGCAGCAGATAGGCTGCGAGGTCCGCTTTTTTGCATACGAACTCGACACCCAGGTACCTATCGCCCTGGTGGGCAAGGTATTCAAGGGCCTGCCGTTCAACGACCCGGACGTGGTGGACGACATCGTCCGCATAGTCAGGGAGGAGAACGTGAACATCATCCTTCCCATCGTGAACGGCGCGATGGAGGTAGCGTCGCTGCTGCGCGAGAAGCTGCCCGACGTGTTCGTGCCCGTGTCGGATTATGACACCACGCGCAGCATGTACGACAAGGTGGAGGCCGCCGAAACCTTCGAGAAGGCCGGCATACCCATCCCACGCACTTATTCCATCATCAACAACGAGATGCCGGCCATCATCAAGCCCCGCAAGGGGGGTTCCAGCCGCGGCATACACATATTCCGCGAGGTGGACGACCTGATGAACCATCCCGACCTGGACCAGTATCTGATTCAGGAATACATAGAGGATGCGCACGAGTTCACCGTGGACTGCTACGTGTCAAAGACGGGCGAGACGCTTGTGACCGTGCCGCGCGAACGCCTTGAGGTGATGGGCGGCGAGGTGACGCGCACCGTGACGCGCCGCATCCCCGAACTGATAGACCTGGCCCGCAACATCATAGACATATTCAAGTTCCACGGTCCGGTCACCATACAGTTCCTGTACGACAAGAAGTCGAACCGCTACAAACTGATGGAGGTGAATCCGCGTCTTGGCGGGGGCGTGATATGCAGCATCTACGCGGGCGCGCCCATCACCGACTATATACTGAAGGAGTCGCTTGGCGTCCAGGTGCGCCCCTGCGACGACTGGATTGACAACGTGCTGATGGCACGCTATCAGAAAGAGGCCATCTTCTTCAATTAATCAGGAACCAATGGCCGGGAAAAAGGTATTTTTGACGGGAGCAACGGGCACGATGGGCTTCCAGGGAGTGTTGGAGATGCTGAAGCATCCTGACGAGATAGAACTGAGCGTGCTGGTACGCCCGGCGAGCAAACGCCATTCCGACGCACACCGTCAGATAGCAAAGTTTGCCGAGGAAGGCAGGCTGACCGTAATCAGCGGCGACCTGACCGACACGGATGCCATAGAACGTGGCGTACGCGATGCCGACTACGTGTTGCATGTGGGCGGCATGGTGTCGCCCTACGCCGACCATCATCCAGAGGAAACGATGCGCGTCAACGTGGGTGGCGCCCGCGCCATAGCGCAGGCCGTCAGGAAGCGTCCCGACGGCGGCCGGGGCGTCAAGGTGGTGTACATCGGCAGCGTGGCGCAGTTGGGCCACCGTCACTGGCCCAACGTGTGGGGCCGCAGCGGCGACCCGGTATGGACCTCGCATTACGATGTGTACGCGCAGTCCAAGGTCGAGGCCGAGCGCGAGATAACCGAGGCCGGACTCCCCTGCTGGGTGTCGATACGCCAGACAGGCATACTCGCACCCGACATCCTGATGAAAGGCTCCGACCCCATCACGTTCCACGTGCCGCTGCAGGGCGTGCGGGAATGGACCAACGACGAGGATTCGGGCCGGCTCCTGGCCAACTTAGTGCTCGCCGACCTCCCCGACCGCTTCTGGAAACGGTTCTACAACATAGGCAACGGACAGAACTCGCGTCTCACCAACTTTGAGTTCGAGGAGCTGATACTGCGTCACACCGGCTGCCCGGGCACAAAGAAGATATTCGAACCAAACTGGTTCGCCACGCGCAATTTCCACGGCCTATGGTACGAGGACTCCGACCTGCTTGACGACTATCTGCATTACCGCAGCGGCATGAGCGTGGACGGCTATCTGGCGCGTCTCCGCAAACGCTTGCCCTGGTATTTCCGTCTGACACCTTACATACCGTCGTTCGTGTACAAGGCGCTTATGAAGTTCGTGGCCTCAGGCCGTCCCAACGGCACCCTGTCGTGGGTAAAGGACCGCAACGAGGAGAAACTGAAGGTTTACTTCGGCGGTTACGATGAATGGCGGAAGATACCCGGCTGGGACAAGGTAAAGGTGGAATTCAGCGACGAGGAGCGCAAGCCGATCCGTCTTGACCACGGCTACGACGAAAGCAAACCGGAATCGGAGCTGGATATCGACGACATGCGTCAGGCTGCGGAGTATCGCGGCGGCAGATGCCTGTCGGAGACCATGACGCCCGGCGACCTCGACACCCCGTTGGAATGGGAATGCCACGCCGGCCACCGCTTCACCATGACGCCGCGCCTGGTGTTGCTCGGCGGCCACTGGTGTCCCGAATGCTTCTGCCTCAACGCCGACTACGAGGAAATAGCCCGCCACAACCCCTTCTTCGCCCAGGTGCTGTAAAGTATATTTTCAATCTGGGAAATTGATAAGGTCGAAATACATCGCCCTTGTAGGTGTATGTCTGTCTTTATCCGAAAGGAACATAAAACCGCACTTTTCATAGAATGGCACCGCAGCGGCGTATGCGTCAACTGTGATGAACCGACATGCACTACGGCGCATCGTGGCGAAAATATGCTTGACCTGCAGAAGAATCGCTCGGCCTATATGCTGTCCGGCATAATCTTTTGATATTGCAAGACGGCCTATTTTGACTGCCGGGTACTCTTTGCGCCGTTTGGAGTTGGCGACACGACGGTTAAGACGGTTCCATAGTTTCTTTTCATCGGGATCGAATACAATCTTGTCATTCAACAGACTATAATACGCAACTGTCTTACCCGCTTCATCGTCTTCAAGCAGATAGGTCAACGCCATCATGGACTTGTAATAATTCACGGCATCGGAAATTAAAAAGTCATTCAAATCGGCATCGCCGCAATCGAATGACTTTATCTGTGTGTCGGCATCTATCTGCCGGAAAGTAAATTTGCCAAAGTCCATAATTACATCGGGAATGTGCTTATGGCCTTGAACGCCTCATACGCCTTTCTCGCCGCTTCCTTCTCAGCTTTGCTGACGGGAGCGGGGTTTGCCATTCTCCTGACGAATTCCTCGGCGTCTTTACCCCTTAATACCGGGGTTTCCTTAATGGGTCTTGCCATGTCTGTACTCCTTTGTTTGCTATTCGGTTACAAAGATACAACAAATTTCTGATATTTAGAGTTGTAACGATGAAAAAGATTCAAAAAACAATTGCAGATACAATACACGGGATTAATGTGGAAAGTAGGCCCATATATAGACTTGTAATCATTTTCACGGGGCCTTATATTGCATAGTCGCGAATTTTGATGTAATTTTGCCGAAGATTAAGGCAAATGATAGTTTATAGAGTTTAAAAAGTTAAGATAATAGTGTAGACTCTCGTAGTCTTGGCATTCTCTTGACTTTATTCACTTTTTAAACTATAACTTGAATTAAGGTATATAACAACAATATGGGTGGATTTTTCGGAACAGCGTCTCAAGGGCCCTGCGCTACTGATGTGTTTTACGGCACAGACTATCATTCACACCTCGGCACCAAGCGTGCCGGTATGGTGACCTTCGATCCGGAACATGGCTTCAAACGCGCCATTCACAGCATCGAACGTAATTATTTCCGTTCAAAATTCGAGGACGAACTCGATTTGTTCTTAGGCAACACCGGATTGGGCGTGATCAGCGACACCGACCCGCAGCCCATCATCGTCAACTCCCACCTGGGGCGGTATGCGGTGGTGACCGTGGCCAAAATCAACAACATCCGCGAAATAGCCGACAAGCTCCTGGAAAAGGGAATGCACTTCAGCGAGCTCAGCGCCAACAACATCAACCAGACCGAATTGGTGGCGCTGCTGATAAACATGGGCAAGGATTTCACGGAGGGCATCAACTTAGTGTACAAGAACATCCAGGGCTCGTGCTCAATGCTGATACTGACCGAGAACGGCATCATCGCGGCACGCGATTACCTGGGCCGTACGCCCATAGTGTTAGGACATAAGGAGGGAGCGTATGCTGCTGCGAGCGAAAGTACGGCGTTCCCCAACCTCGGCTACGAGCGTCTGCGCGACGTAGGCCCCGGCGAGATAGTGCGTTTCACGGCCGACAGCCTTGAAGTGCTGCAGACGCCGGCACGCCGCGAGCAGATATGCTCGTTCCTATGGGTTTACTACGGCTTCCCGACCAGCGACTACGACGGCATCAACGCCGAGGACATGCGCGAGAACTGCGGCTATGCCATGGGCCGGGAGGACGAAACCGAGGCCGACTGCGTATGCGGTATCCCCGACTCGGGCGTTGGCCACGCCTTGGGCTATGCGGCCGGACACGGCATCCCCTACAAGCGTGCCGTCCTGAAGTTCACCCCGACATGGCCGCGCAGCTTCACGCCCAGCAACCAGTCGCGCCGCGACCTGGTGGCAAAGATGAAGCTGATACCCAACCGCGCCATCCTCAAGGACCGCCGCGTGGTGTTCTGCGACGACTCGATAGTACGCGGCACCCAGTTGCGCGACAACGTCCATACGTTCTACGAATGCGGTGCCAAAGAGGTACATGCGCGTATCTCATGCCCGCCGCTGGTGTACAGCTGCCCGTTCATCGGCTTCACCAGCTCCAAGAGCGACCTGGAACTGATTTCGCGCCGCATCATACAGAAATTCGAAGGTGATCCCGACGCACACCTTGAGGATTACGCCACCACCGGCTCATGCCGCTACTGCAAGATGGTGAAGGAGATAGCCGACCAGCTCGGCCTCACCACGCTGCAGTTCAGCAAGCTCGAGACCATGGTGGAAAGCATCGGCCTTCCCAAGGAACGCCTCTGCACCCACTGTTTCGACGGCACCGGCCTCGACCCCGCGCAGGCCTACGCCGAGGACCACAAGGCAGATGAAGTCTAACCGCCTATTCCCGGTATGGGCTGAAATCAATAATTGAGGTTGTAGATCGTGTTGTGATCGAGGTCGGTCCATGTGGCCGTATCGAGCAGCTCGCCGGTGATGCAATTGTAGAACGAAGCCACCACCTTTTCGCCGCAAAGCCAGAAGGGATCGGACACTCCGCCGGTGTAGCCGCTCATCTCCTCGAGCGTAATGCTGTAGTCAGGTTCAGCGTCATCATTATTAACATAGACACTGACTGTTATATCGACCGACGAGTGATTTCCGCGCAGGTTTTTCGTAAGACGGACGCGGGCTATGCCGGATGTCGCGCTGTAGACAAATGAACGCGTCTCGTCATTCTTAAGGTTTTTCATGACGATACGCTTCCCCGGCTCATAGGCCGTGATCCACATATCGTGGAAAAGTCCGCTGCTCTGGCTCAGATAGTAGTGGTCGCCTTCACGGACAGGGGTTCCGGCCATGCTGCCGCCGACACAGGAATAATCATCATCCCACAGAACAGCTGATCGGGCGTATCCGAAGGCGGAGGGCCAGCTCTGAGTCGTGAAAATCATATACGACATTCCCTGCTCGCCGAGCCAGACGCCTTCCATAGTATTTATGAATCCGACATCGGTAGGGAAAGTAAAAGATTTCCCGCCGTCGGGCTCGTTCTTGTCGGAACACGACACGAGAAGGAAGCTCATAGCGGCTGCGAAGAACGGCAAGAGATAATAAAGAGGCTTTTTCATAAGACAGATTATTCGGGTTTTAAAGTATTAGTGATTAACTCAAATAAAAATTCACGACTATATACTGCTCAATCAAGAATTTATCTTGCGTGCAAATATAGCTATAAGGATTGGATCCTGCAATAATACGAGCGAAATAATCGGAATCAATCTAAATAATCGGGATAATCGGGATTAATCGAGATTCATCGGGATAATCGAGGTAATCGGGATTCTTGAGAAAAAATAAAATTCAAAGGGTGTGCGGGACGAATCCAGCACACCCTTGAAAATTTTGTCTAATTTTTGGGTTTGTTCCCCCGGCTGTCAGTGAGCCGGACGGAACCGGTGGGTCAGGCTTAGAAGCGGAAGCCGCGGCACTTGTCGATATCGCCGTAGGCTTCGGCACAACATTCGAAATAAGCCTTGATCAGATGTTTCAAACTTTTCATAATCTGTCTCCTTTCCTAATCAGGTCCTCCCTTGTTCATCGCCTCAGGATGCCGGCACCTTCATGGGCCGATTCCCGCAGTCGGACGTTATTATTACAGGTTAAGTAGTTTAAACTACATCAATAAAACGCCTCAAATTATAAAAAGTTGCCAAAAATATGTTTTATAACATTGTTATTTAACACTTCTATGGGTCAGTCGGCGCAACATCGGACTGATTTTCGGCACATCCTCGAACGTACAGACGATGCCGAGATATACTATAAGCATCAGAATGCGAGTCATATATACCAGCCACATCGCGAACACCTGCTCCAAATAAGCCCCGGCTATGTAAAGAACAGCCGCCAACAGCGTGTACAGGGCCAGTCTGCCGGTCTGATACGGTATGGGATAATATTTCCGGCCCACGAAGTAGCTTATCACCATGACGGTGAAATATGATATGAGAGCTGCAAACGCGGAGCCGATGTATCCGTTCGGTATGCCGATGGCCGGCACGAGCCACAGGTTCAGTCCCAACATCAGCACGAAACAAATCAGCGACATATACATGCCCCACTCGGTGCGGTCGGTCACCTTATACCACACCGACAGGTTGAAGAACACGCCGAAGCATAGTTCGGCAATCATCATCACGGGCACCACCTCCAGGCCGGGCCAGTAGGCCGGAGCCACGAAATGCTTGATGACAGGCAGGAAATACATCACGCCCAGGAATATGAACAGTCCGAATATGACGAAAAACTTCATGGCGTCGGCATACGACTGCAGCTTCGACTCGCCGTCGTTCCTGGCCTGGGCGAAGATAAACGGCTCGTAGGCATATCGGAACGCCTGTGTGAACATCACCATCACGATGGCTATCTTGATGTTGGCGCCGTAGATGCCCACCATGGACTGCGCGGCCGCCTCGTTGCCACGGAACAGGTAGGGTATGATGAGCTGTCCCATGTTCTGGCTCAGGATTCCGGCGATGCCTAAAATAAGGAGCGGCCAGGAATAATGCAGCATCTTCTTCAGCAGCGCGCCGTCGAAACGGAACTTATGCCGCGTTATCTCGGGCATCAGCATCAGCAATACGGTAAGCGTGGCTATCATGTTGGCCAGAAAAATCCAGCCTATTCCGAATGCCTCGCCACCCAACGGGGCGTAGAACCAGTTGACCAGCCACCCCGCGCCGCTGTCGGCAAGAGCGGGACAGCCCTTGAGGAACAGTAGGTTTAGCGCGATGGTCAGCCCCACGTTCAGCAGCTTTATGCCCGCGAACCGGTAGGCTTTCTTCTTATATCTAAGGTATGCGAACGGAAGGTTGGTGAACGCGTCTATCGCGACAATCACGCCCATCATCCACACGAACAGCGTCTTGCCGGGCAAGAGCATGGCCCGCGACACCGGCTGCCCGAACAATGTGATGAGCACGATGAACAGCAGCGACGTGGTGCCTACGGATATCAGCGACGTGGTGTAGACCTTCTCCGGATCCTTCGCGCCGTTGGCGAAGCGGAAGAAGCCGGTCTCCATACCGTAGTTAAGTATCACCAGCGCCACCGCGGTGAATGAATAGAGATAGCTTACCACACCGTATTCCTCGGTGGGGAAGATATAGACGTAGAGCGGGACGAGACACCAGTTCAGGAACCGTCCTATGATGCTTGACAGGCCGTAAACGGCCGTCTCTTTAGCCAGGGATTTTATACCAGCCATTATTCAGGTAATAAGTAGAGTGATGAGGTGTCAGTCGAAAAGGGAGGCCGCGCCCGGTTGGTTTGACACGCCGGGGCGGGTGCGGTTCAGGTGGGTGTAAGCTAAGTCGGTAACCTCGCGGCCGCGCAGGGTGCGCTGCATGAAGCCCTCCTTGATAAGGAACGGCTCGTACACCTCCTCGATGGTGCCGGGGTCTTCGCCGATGGCCGTGGCTATGGTGTTCAGTCCCACGGGACCTCCCTTGAACTTGTCGATTACCGTAGCCAAGATCTTGTTGTCAATCTCGTCCAGGCCGTAACGGTCTATGTGCAGAGCCTCGAGGGCATGGCGCGTGATGGGGAGGTCGATGACGCCCGAGCCCTTCACCATGGCGAAGTCGCGCACACGGCGCAACAGCGAGTTGGCGATACGCGGCGTGCCTCGGCTGCGCAACGCTATCTCGGTGGCCGCCTCCGAGTCGATGTCTATCTTCAGCAGGCGCGCCGAACGCTTCACGATGCTCTGCAGCATCTCGTGGCCGTAATACTCCAAGTGACAGTTTATGCCGAAACGCGCGCGCAACGGCGCCGTAAGGTTGCCGCTGCGGGTAGTCGCACCGATCAGGGTAAACGGTGAGATCTGCAGCTGCACGCTCTTGGCGCCCGGACCCTTGTCAAGCAGTATGTCTATGCGAAAATCCTCCATTGCCGAGTAGAGATATTCCTCCACAACGGGGTGCAGACGGTGGATCTCATCGATAAAGAGCACGTCGTGCGGTTCCAGCGACATCAGGATGCCCGCCAAGTCGCCCGGCTTGTCCAATATGGGGCCGGAAGTGGTCTTGAAACCCACGTGCAGTTCGTTTGCTATGATGTTCGAGAGAGTGGTCTTGCCCAGTCCCGGGGGGCCGTGCAGCAGGGTGTGGTCGAGGCTGTCGCCGCGCATCCGCGCCGCCTGCACGAACACGCGCAGGTTCTCCACGATGTCGGGCTGTCCGCGGAAATCGTCGAAACGGAGCGGCCGCAACGCCCGCTCTATGTCCTTTTCCACGCCCTGAGGCTCCATACTCTCCTCGCGTATGTCGAAATCTTCTTCCATACCGCAAATTTAGCTATTTTTTTTGGATGTAGCCTTATGTATGTTTCAGAAGTTATATAAACCGTTTTCCGAAGGGTGAAAAAATTGATATTTGGGGAAATAACGGATTTTTTGTATTTTTGCAGATTGAAAAAACTTGGACATGAACATATCATATAAATGGCTGGAACGGTACATAGCCGTAGACCGTGAGCCGCGCGAGCTGGCGGCGACATTGACATCGACAGGACTGGAGTGCGACACAGTTGAGGAAGTGGAAAGCATCCGCGGCGGACTCCGCGGCATAGTCATAGGCAAAGTGCTTAGCTGCGAGGCACATCCGGATTCCGACCATCTTCATGTCACCCGCGTGGACCTCGGAGGCGAGGAGCCTGTGACCATAGTATGCGGCGCGCCGAACGTGGCGGCCGGCCAGACCGTGGTGGTGGCCACCGTGGGCGCCGTGCTGTATGACGGCGACAAGGAATTCAAGATCAAGAAATCGAAACTGCGCGGCGTGGAATCCAACGGAATGATCTGCGCCGAGGACGAGATAGGCATAGGCACTGACCATGCCGGCATCATCGTGCTGCCCGACGGCATCAAGCCGGGCACGCCGGCGGCCGAATACTACGGACTGTCCAGCGACTGGTGCCTGGAGGTGGAGCTTACGCCCAACCGCGTGGACGCCGCCAGCCATTACGGCGTGGCCCGCGACCTCAAGGCCAGGCAATGGTGCGAGATAGCCTGCGGACAGAAAGAGGCCGAATATCCCGAAATATCGCTGCCCGACGTCAGCGCCTTCCGCACCGACCGTCCCGACGGCACCGTCAAGGTCAGCGTCGAGGACCGTCAGGGGTGCCCCCGTTATTCCGGCGTCACCATCCGTGGCGTCAAGGTGGCCGAGTCGCCCCAGTGGCTGAAGGACCTGCTCAACGCCGTGGGCCAGCGTCCCATCAACAACATAGTGGACATCACCAACTTCGTGCTGTTAGGCATCGGCCAGCCGCTGCACTGCTTCGACCTCAGCAAAGTCAAGGGTGAGGAGATTGTGGTGCGCACATGTCCCGCGGGAACCAAGTTCACCACCCTCGACGGCGTGGAGCGCACGCTGAACGAGGCCGACCTGATGATATGCGACGCCGAGAAGCCTATGTGCATCGCCGGCGTGTTCGGCGGTCTTGACAGCGGAGTGACGGAGACCACGACCGACGTGTTCATCGAGAGCGCCTGGTTCAACTCCACGCGTATCCGCCGCACGGCGCGCCGCCACGGTCTTAGCACCGACGCATCGTTCCGCTACGAGCGCGGCACCGACCCGAATATCACCCTGTATGCCGCACGCCTGGCCGCAGTGCTGATTCGGCAAATGGCCGGCGGCGAAATCTGCGGCGACCTCACCGACATCTATCCCGAACCCGTCAGCCCCGTGCAGCTCGACTTCTCGCTGAAGTACTGCAACGGCCTGATAGGCTACGACATACCGCGCGACATCGTGATCACCATACTGCGCGCGCTTGAGTTCGGCGTCACGGAGACATCCGACGCCGACGTGCTGCAGCTCACGGTGCCCACCTACCGCGTGGACGTGACCCGTCCCTGCGACGTGGTGGAGGAAGTGCTGCGCATCTACGGCTACAACAACATAGCCATCCCCGAGCGCACCACCGTGGCCCTGTCGCAGCCCGGCGACCCCGACCTGTCCAACTCCCTGCAGCAGACCGTCAGCAACCAGCTCAGCGCCCAGGGATTCAACGAGATACTCAACAACTCGCTGACCTCCCTGTCCTACTACGAGACGCTGGAGCAGATGAACGCCGACCGTTGCGTCAAGGTGCTGAACCCGCTGAGCCGCGAACTCTCCGTGATGCGCCAGACACTGCTGTTCGGCGGCCTGGAGTCGATAGCGCACAATGTGAAGCGCCGCGCCTCGGGCCTCCGCTTCTACGAATTCGGCAACGTCTACGCCAAGGATCCGGCCAAGGAATCGACCCCGGAGCGTCCGTTGGCGCCCTACACCGAGCGCATGGAGCTTGCCCTGTGGATTACGGGCAACAAAGCCGACGCGACATGGAACGCACCGGCCATGGAGAACAGCGTGTACGAGATGCGCGGCGTGGTGGACGCATTGCTGCGCCGCCTGGGCATCGACCCGCAGACACTCACCGCCGTGCAGGGCGAGGACGAGATATTCAGTGCCAAAATCAACCTGATGAGCCGTCAGGGCAACTGCGTGGCCGCACTGGGACTCGTGCGCCGCAAGCTGCTGCATGCGTTCGACATCGAGCAGCCCGTGGTGTACGCCTGCATGGACTGGAAGACGGTGTTCGGCATGGCGCGCAAGAACGTGGTGGAATTCGCCGAGCTGCCCAAGACACAGGGCGTGGACCGCGACCTGGCGCTGCTGGTGGACCGCGCCGTGAAGTTCGCCGACATCGAGGGCGCCGCACGCAAGGCCGGTGGCAAGCTGCTTAAGAGTGTGCGCCTGTTCGACGTGTACGAAGGCGACAAGCTCCCCGCCGGCAAGAAATCGTACGCCGTGTCGATGGTGCTGCAGGATCCCGAAAAGACCCTGAACGACAAGCAGATCGAAGCGATCATGAACAAAATCATAGGCAGCCTGAAGCATACCGTAGGCGCCGAACTGAGATAATAGATTAAGACAGAATAATATAGCAACATAAACCAAATGGGAAGAGCATTTGAATACCGCAAAGCGCGCAAGCTGAAACGCTGGGGCAACATGAGCCGCACCTTCACGCGCATAGGCAAGGAAATCACCATCGCCGTCAAGGCCGGAGGACCGGATCCTAACATGAACCCGCGTCTGCGCGTGCTGATGCAGAACGCCAAGGCCGCCAACATGCCCAAGGACACTGTGGAGCGCGCCATCAAGAAAGCCACCGACAAGGACGCCGGCGACTACAAGGAGATAGTTTACGAGGGATACGGCCCGCACGGCATCGCCATCGTGGTGGAGACAGCCACCGACAACAACCAGCGCACCGTGGCCAACGTGCGCAGCTACTTCAACAAGCACGGCGGCAACCTGGGCACCCAGGGCAGCCTCTCGTTCCTGTTCGACCACAAGAGCGTGTTCCACATCAAGCCCGGCGACCTGGCTCAGGATGAGTTTGAACTCGACCTGATGGACTACGAGGCCGAGCTGGAAACCGACGACGAGGGCGAGGAGTGGATCGTTTACGGCGCCTTCGACCAGTTCGCCAACATCCAGAAATTCCTGGAGGAGAAGGGTCTGGAGATCGTGTCGGCCGAGTTCGAGCGCATCCCCACCGACTACAAGGAGGTGACCCCCGAACAGCGCGAGGCAATCGAGAAGCTGCTGGAGCGTTTCGAGGACGACGAGGACGTGCAGAACGTGTTCCACAACATGAAGGAGGAAGACTGATTCTCCAATCAACCGGCACAAGCGGACGGAGCCTGAGGTTTCGTCCGTTTTTTTGCACTAATTTCACACTTGTTGACGAACCAATGCCGAGCGTTGTAAGTTATAGAAATAGACGGGTTGGAAAGGTTACGAATCATTGACTCGATCAGAATCATTGAAGTTGTCCCGACAGCTTCATTATAAACATCACCTTTTCGTAACCTTGATGTTGCGGGAGAGAGGGAGCGATCCTGATCTCCCGCTTTTCATGTCCGTATAACGCTGCGAATCAGTCCTGGCAGGACAACATTTCGGAATTTGACAAAAAATTGGTAACTTTGCGGATTGGAAGCCGATAGGACAGCTTTGCAAACATTGAATCTATGAACAAGACATCAGAATACGAGTTGACGATAGTAGTGCCGGTCTATAACGAGGAGGACAACATGGAGCGGCTTGAGAAGGAGCTGTCGGCGTTCCTGCCGAAAGCCGCCGTAAAGAGCTGCGTGCTTTTCGTGAACGACGGCTCGAAGGACAGCAGCCTTGAGAAGATCAAGGCCATCTGCGAGCGTCAGCCCGATTTCTACTATATCAGCAGCAGTGCCAACCACGGGCTGAGCACTGCCATCAAGGCTGCCATAGACATGACCGAGAGCCGGCTGATCGGTTACATCGACGCCGACCTGCAGACCAATCCCGAGGACTTCAACAAGCTGTTGGCCAAATCGGGCGAGTATCAGCTTGTGGCCGGTATCCGCGCCAACCGCAAGGACTCGGCGTTCAAGAACCTGCAGTCCAAGATAGCCAACGGCTTCCGCCGCAAGATGACCGGCGACACGGCCACCGACACCGGCTGTCCGCTGAAGGTGATGTGGACGGATTATGCAAAGCTGCTTCCCTTCTTCGACGGCATGCACCGCTTCCTGCCCGCGCTGATGATGTTGGTGGACGGTAAGTTCTGCGAGATGCCCGTGCAGCATTTCCCCCGCATCGCCGGCGTGTCGAAGTATCACCTCTACAACCGCCTGGTGTCGCCCTTCATGGACTGCTTCGCCTACCGCTGGATGAAGAAGCGCTTCATCCGCTATGACATAGACCAGACCAACACCGGATTGGCATGAGTCTGTCGCAGCTGCTGATATACGGCATCGGATTCGTGGCGCAGGGATTCTTCTCGGCGCGCATCCTGGTGCAGTGGATTCTGTCGGAGAAGGCCAAAAAGGTGCTGTCCCCCTCCATCTTCTGGATCCTGAGCATCTGCGGCGCCTACCTGCTGTGCATCTACGGCTGGCTGCGCAACGATTTTTCCATAGTGCTGGGCCAGTTCATCAGCTACTACATATACCTGTGGAACCTGAACATGAAAGGCGTGTGGAAGCGTATGCACGTCATACTGCGCGTGTTGCTGCTGATCACTCCGGTCATAGCCATCTCGTATGTGGCCGGCGACGCGCAGCGGTTCATGGAGCATTTCTTCAACGTCGACGACATCCCGATGTGGCTCATCATCTACGGCAGCGCCGGGCAGGTGCTGTTCACGCTGCGGTTCATCTACCAGTGGTTCGTGAGCCGCAAGGACGGCGAATCGGTGCTTCCTCCCGGCTTCTGGATCATCAGCATCATCGGCTCGTCCATCATCGTGTCGTACGGATTCATACGCCACGACCCCGTCCTGATTCTGGGCCAGTCGTTCGGCCTGATATCCTACGTGCGCAACCTCATAATCGGCCACAAAGCCTCCAGGCGCGAGAAAGTAAAAACCGAAACGCAAGAGGATTGACAACATTAAGGCACGGTCCTATAAGGTGCCGTATAAGACACGGTCAATAAAGCATTTACGACGGGGCGCAATGTTAAAAATTTAATTTTTTTGTATAAAATTTTGTTACAAACGGATTTTTTGCTTACCTTTGGGCGTTGAAACCAATGCTAAAGGCAGGCGCAATATCAATTACCCGGTTCGCAGGCAAAACGTAACAACATAACGCACAGTATATTATATGCCGTGGACAGCCACGGCACACCGAGCTTTTTTATAACGCTTTTAAACAACTAACACTATAACGCATGAAGAAAGCATTACTATTAGGAGCAGCCGTATTGGTGGCTGCACAGTACACTAACGCCGAGCTGACGCCGACCAAAATGGAGGACGCCCAGTTCACGTGCATCTCCCCCGACGGCAAGATGGCAGGTTCCGACCTCATGGGACACATCACATTGGTAAATCCGCAGACCGGAGAGGTTCTGTACAGCTATCCGGAGACGCAGGACGACATGACCCAATACACTCTGAGCAACGGCAACGGTCAGGGCATCTCGAACACCGGTGTGGTTCTCTGCACCCGGTATGACGGCGACGTATGCTGGTGGAAAGCCGGCGAGTTCCACTCCCTTGTACCCCTTGTCACCGATGACGCAGTCTCCAACGGAGTGAACGGCATCACACCCGACGGACTGACCATCTGCGGCTACTGCGGCCTTAAGCCCATGTCGACCGACGACATCCTCACCCCTATGTCCGTGCCTGTGATATACAAGCTCAAAAGCGACGGTACGTACACCGAAGCAATTCAGCTCCCTTACCCTGAGCGAGATTTCACGGGCCGCGTCCCCCAATATGTGATAGCCACAAACATTTCGGCCGACGGACGCGTCATCGCCGGTCAGGTCCTGGATTACTCGGGAGCCATGCCGCAGCCTATCGTATGGAAGCTCAAGGACAACGACACATGGGAATACGAGACATTAGGCATCGACCTCCTCAACCCGGACCATGTAGTGTTCCCGCAGTTCCCCGACATCGAACCCAGACAGCCTCAGGCGCAGGACTTCATGAGTCCCGATGGATTAGAGGAATACAACGAGGCTTATCAGTCCTGGGCAGCCAGCGGATACACGGGCGAGATGCCGGAATATACCGACTATATGACGCCTGAAGAACTGGCCGCCTACAATGCCGCAATGGCCAAGTATAACGAAGAAATGGCTGTATACCAGCCTCTGGCAGACGCCTTCAACGAGGTATGGTATTCTTTCCTGGAGTCGGGCAAGAGCACGTTCTTCGTATTCAATTCCACCTCGCTGAGTCCCGACGGCAAGCTGTTGTTGCAGATGGAGCAGAAGGAGATACCCGGCGACGACCCGTGGTCTTCCGAAACCAAGTTCGGAACCTCCGTGTTCAATCTGGAGAACGGCAAGTACAAGTCGTACGGAACGGACCGGAACATCATGCCTTCGCAGATCCTGGCCGACGGCACCGTCTTAGGTTCGGTGCAGGACGGAATGATTGGCACACGCCGCGCCACCATCTACAAACCCGCCGACTGGAACAGCGACGCCGCACCCGAATTCAGCTGGCTTGACGAGTATGTCAAGACCATAAACCCCGGGATCTACGACTGGATGAAGGCCAACATGTGCGGCGACGTCATTGGCATGGATCCGGAGACATGGGAGGAGATCACTATCGAGGATGTATGGTACACCGGCTTCCCGTTGGCCACTCCCGACATGAACACCATCGTCTCGACGCAGGAAAACACGTTCGACTGGAACACGGAGGCAATGGCATTCGGATTCTGCCTGCCGTTACATGAGACCTCTGGCATCCGTGACGTGGCCGGCGAGGGCAGCATGACCGTCAGGGCACAGCGCGGCGGCCTGCTCGAGCTGCAGGGCGTCAGTTACGTGAAGGTATATGACGCACAGGGCCGTCTGGTGTACAGCGCCGCCGGAGTCAACGGTTCGGTAGAGACCGGCCTGAAGGGCGTATGCATAGTTCGCGCCACCGGCCTGGACGGCGACGCCAGGACACTGAAGGTGAACTTCTGAATCTGAATTATCCTGCATAACGGGGATGCGCCGTGGCTACGGGCCGGCGCATCCCCCCTTTTTTATCCTGAAACGGGTCGGATTTTTGCCCCGAATATGTTGAAAAACATTGAAAAACTGCACATTTTTGGTAAATTGACAAAAAAATTGTAATTTTGCAGTTGCTATTTGCATAAGGGCGCCTCGGAGCAACGCAAATAGGCATCAAGATGGAATACAAGCCTCTGTAGTTCAACGGATAGAATAGAAGTTTCCTAAACTTTAGATAGGGGTTCGATTCCCCTCGGAGGTACCCGACATAAACAGGACCAAGAATCGACGACAGCGTGGGAAAGTTTAGCGCATACAAGGTTGATCTCGCCGGCAAGGCCGACGGACACTACGAGCAGGATTTCGTGATCGACAAGGCGTTCTTCGAGAATATGGAGAACAACGACATCCTGTGGGCCGACGTGCATGTCCATCTGGACATGGACAAGCGCAACGACGCGTATCATTGCGTGTTCCACTGCAAGGGCACGCTTCAGATACCGTGCGACCGCTGTCTCGACCCGATGGACCATGAGGTGGACGCGGAATATAAGGTGACGGTGAAGTACGGCGACGACTTCGACGACGGCGCCGACAACCTGCTGGTGATACCCTACAGCAACAAGTACCTGAACGTGGCCTACATGCTGTATGACACCATCGTGCTGACCATCCCCATGCGCCATGTGCACGCCCCCGGCAAGTGCAACCGCGCCATGCTGGACGCCCTGCGCAAGCACCGCGGCGCCGGCGCCGACGACACCGACGACGAGGAGGTGGAGGAAGTGCGCGACCAGGCACGAAGCGAGGCCGAAGCCGATATGAACGAAGACTGACCCCCTCCCCTCACGATTAGATAACATAATAAAAAACTAAATAGAACAATGGCACATCCTAAACGCAGACAATCGCATACCCGTACGGCGAAACGCCGCACCCACGACAAGGCATTGATCCCCACCATCGCACTGTGTCCCAACTGTGGCGCATGGCACGTGTTCCACACAATATGCCCCGAGTGCGGATACTACCGCGGCCGTCAGATCATCGAGAAATAAGCCCTCTCCCCTAACGGCAACACACCTCAAAGCATAAAGCAGAAACTCAAACAGAGACATGACACACGCAAAGATCAGCGGCATAGCATCGTACGTACCTGAAGATATACTCGACAACGAGATGTTGTCGAAAATGGTAGACACCAACGACGAGTGGATCACCACCCGCGTGGGCATCAAGCAGCGCCGCATCCTTAAGGACGAAACCAAAGGCTCGAGCTATATGGGCACCGAGGCCGTCAAGACACTGTTGGCCCGTACCGGCGTGCAACCCGAAGAAATCGAGTTGCTGATATGCGCCACGTCCAATCCGGACTACCGGTTCCCCTCCACAGGTTCGATCATAGTGCATGACTCTGGCCTTGTGAACGCATACGCCTACGACATCCAGGCCGCCTGTGCCGGTTTCATCGTCTCCATGCAGGCCGCCCGCGCCTATATCGAGTCCGGCCTCTACAAGAAGGTGATAGTGGTATGCGCCGAGAAGATGTCGAGCATGACCGATTATCAGGACCGCGCCACCTGCCCGCTGTTCGGCGACGCCGCAGCCGCCGTGCTGGTGGAACCCACCGACGAGAACGTGGGCGTGATGGACGGCGAGTTCCATGTGGACGGCGAGGGACTGCCCCACCTGCTGATGAAAGCCGGCGGTTCTGCAAGACCCGCCACCGAACAGACTGTCAGGGACCGCGAGCATTACGTATACCAGGAAGGCCGCATCGTCTACAAGAACGCCGTGCGCGATATGCTCAGCTCGTCGCAGTCCGTGATGAAGCGCAACAACCTGTCGGTAGACGACGTGGACTGGTTCGTGCCCCATCAGGCCAACCTCCGCATCATCGAGGCCGTGGGCGGTCGCATCGAAATCCCCGAGGAGAAGACCCTGGTCAACATCCAGCATTACGGCAACACTTCGGCTGCCTCCATCCCCTTGTGCCTCGACGAGTTCCGTCACAAGCTCAAGAAGGGCGACCGCATCGTGATGACCGCCTTCGGTGCAGGTTTCACATGGGGTGCAATGTATCTGGTGTGGGCTTTCGATACCCCCGAAGACTGATCACAAGAGTTTCGCTCTCAGCATAAGCATCAAGAGGGTGTGTCAAAATTACATGTTTTGACACACCCTCTATCGCATATTTTGATTCCGGCGCGCGAACATTGCGGCCGCGCCTTGGGTTTTATCTATGAGTATGTTCCGTGACCGTACGGCCCGGAACACATCCCCCGATATAAAAACCCATACGATTATGAATACAGAAGAAACAACACGGGAAGAAGCCATGATCAACGCCGACGGCACTCCCGCAGCGATAGAAGTTACAACCGAACCCGCGGCGCAGACCGCCGACATGGCCGATGGACACCGCGCCGGCTTCGTCAACATCGTGGGCAACCCCAACGTGGGAAAGTCCACGCTGATGAACAAATTAGTGGGCGAACGCCTCAGCATCATCACCAGCAAGGCCCAGACCACGCGCCACCGCATCATGGGCATCGTCAACACGCCGGAATACCAGATAGTGTATTCCGACACTCCCGGCGTGCTGAAGCCCAAGTACAAGCTGCAGCAGTCCATGCTGGAATTCTCGGAAGGTGCCCTCACGGACGCCGACGTACTGGTATATGTGACCGACGTGGTGGAGGATCCGGAGAAGAACAAGGACTTCCTGGACCGCGTGGCCAAGGAGAAGGTGCCGGTGCTGTTGGTGATCAACAAGATAGACCTGATCAAGAACCAGGCCGACCTTGAGGCCCTGGTGGACAAGTGGAAGGCCCGTCTGCCGAAGGCCGAGATATTCCCCACATCGGCCACTGAGGACTTCAACGTCAACAATCTGCAGAAACGCATCGTGGAGCTGCTGCCGCCGTCGCCGCCGTTCTTCGGCAAGGACGCGCTGACCGACAAGCCGGCCCGTTTCTTCGTAACCGAAACCATACGCGAGAAACTGCTGCAGGACTACGACAAGGAGATTCCATACAGCGCCGAGGTGATAGTGGAGAAATTCGACGAGAAGGAGAACTCCATCCACATCATGGCCGTGATATACGTGGAGCGCGACTCGCAGAAAGGCATCATCATCGGCAAGGGTGGCGCCAAGATCAAGAAAGTGGGCATCCAGGCACGCGAGGACATAGAGAAATTCTTCGGCAAGAAGGTGTATCTGGAACTGTTCGTGAAGGTGGAGAAGGACTGGCGCAACAAGGAGAAGAAGCTGCGCGAGTTCGGATATATGGAATAAAGACTCTAACTCACAAGGATTACGATGAGTAAGTTAATAGCAATAGTAGGGCGGCCGAACGTGGGCAAATCGACCCTGTTCAACCGTTTGACGCAGACCCGCAAGGCCATCGTGGACGACACGGCGGGCACCACCCGCGACCGTCAGTACGGCAAGGTGGACTGGTGCGGCCAGGAGTTTTCCATCGTGGACACGGGCGGCTGGGTCGTGAACTCGGACGACGTGTTCGAGGAGGAAATCAACAAGCAGGTGCACATCGCCATCGAGGAGGCGGACGTGATACTGTTCGTGGTGGACTGCACCACGGGCGTCACCGACCTTGACGACAAGGTGGCTCAGATACTGCGCCGTTCCAAGAAGCCGGTGATCGTGGTGGCCAACAAGGAGGACGTGGGACAGGCCCGCTACAACGTGGCCGAGTTCTACAGCTTCGGACTGGGCGACCCCATCGAGGTGTCGTCGGCCAACGGCTCGGGCACCGGCGACCTTCTGGACGAGATTGTCAAGGACATGCCCGAGAAGGATGACGAGGAGGAAACCGACGAGAACGTGGCCAAGTTCGCCATCGTGGGACGCCCCAACGCCGGCAAGTCGAGCCTGATAAACGCCTTCATCGGCGAGGAACGCCACATCGTGACCGACATAGCCGGAACCACACGCGACTCCATCTATCACAAGTACAATAAGTTCGGCTTCGATTTCTACCTGGTCGATACCGCCGGCATCCGCAAGAAGCAGAAGGTGAACGAGGACATCGAATATTACTCGGTGATCCGCTCCATCCGTGCCATCGAGGGTTCCGACGTGTGCATCCTGCTGATTGACGCCACGCGCGGTATCGAGGCACAGGACGGCAACATCTTCGGCCTGATACAGCGCAACAAGAAGGGACTGGTGGTTTGCGTCAACAAGTGGGACCTGGTGGAAGACCGCAGCCTGGAGGCGCAGAAGCGCTACGAGGACGCCATCCGCGGCAAGTTCGCCCCCTTCACCGACTTCCCCATCCTGTTCACCTCGGCGCTGACCAAGCAGCGCATCTACAAGGTGCTTGAGACCGCCGTGCAGGTGTATGAGAACCGCCGCCGCGTCATACCGACCGCCAAGCTGAACGAATACATGCTGGAGGTAGTGGCCGAGACGCCGCCGCCCGCCAACAAGGGCAAATACGTGAAGATAAAGTATGTGACCATGCTGAAGGAAGCGATAATACCCACTTTCGTATTCTTCTGCAACCTGCCGCAATGGGTCAAGGAGCCCTACCGCCGCTTCCTGGAGAACCGCATCCGCGATCACTGGGACTTCCACGGCACCCCCATCTCCATCTTCATGCGCGAGAAATAGGCGCGGGCTTTCTTTCGCTAAAGCTCAAAGCCTAAACAAAAGAACTGGAACTCGGTGCGTTCAGGATTTCGATCTGCTGGCGCACCGATTCTTCGTGTATGGCGGAGAGGATGACGCGCATGAACTCCGGGTCGAGGCCCATCGTCTCGCCGGCCTGGATGCGCGTGTCCATGATGTCGCCGTAACGGGCGGGCTGCACCGCAAGCATCCGGTGCTCTTTCTTGTATCGCCCTATCTCGCGGCTTACCTCCATACGGCGGTTCAACACGTCCAGCAGCTCGCTGTCGATCTTGTCTATCTGCCGGCGCAGCATATCGAGGCTTTCGGTGGTGCCGTTGGACTCGCGCACCACAAGGCCGTCGAGAATATGCTTCAGATTCGCGGGCGTGACCTGCTGGCGGGCGTCGCTCAACGCAGCGTCGGGATTGCAGTGACTCTCTATTATCAGTCCGTCAAAGCCCATGTCGAGGGCCTTCTGCGACAGCGGGGCGATCAGCTCGCGCTTGCCTCCGATATGGCTCGGATCGCAGATGATGGACAGCTGCGGATAGCGGCGGCGCAATTCCAACGGAATCTGCCATTGAGGCATGTTGCGGTACAGATGCGCGCCGTAAGCGGTGAAGCCTCGGTGAATGGCGCCTAACCGGCGCACTCCGGCGTTATAGAGACGCTGCAACGCTCCTATCCATAGCTCCAGGTCGGGATTGACAGGATTCTTTACCAGCACCGGTCCCCGGAACTTGCGCTCGGCAAGCGCGTCGGCTATCTCCTGCACGGCGAATGGATTGGCCGATGTTCGGGCGCCAACCCACAGAACATCGATACCGCCGTCAAGAGCGCATTCCACATGATGACGTGTGGCTACTTCCGTGGCCGTCAGCATCCCGGTCGCCTCCTTGACGCGGCGCATCCACGGGATGCCGGCCTCGCCGACACCCTCGAAACCGCCCGGACGCGTACGCGGCTTCCACAATCCTGCGCGGAATATCCCGATGCCGTCAGCGGCAAGTTCCCGCGCCGTGGCGAGCATCTGCTCCTCGCTCTCGGCGCTGCACGGGCCCGCTATCACCAGCGGACGCCTGCATTCCAATGCTTCTCCGGAAAACAACGGCTCCAATTCTTTCATTTCGCTATCTGCCATACCCCAAAATTAC
>ENA-UERG01000224-UERG01000224.1-human-gut-metagenome-genome-assembly--contig:-NODE-224-length-56312-cov-12.010723_pt1 | contig 56312 bp, 39 predicted proteins | sample MGYA00242954_ERZ507954 | MGnify/ENA primary metagenome ERZ507954 (study PRJEB26167, sample SAMN06115478) | human gut metagenome | host: Homo sapiens | place: China:Sichuan | collected 2015-01-21...
AAATAAGATTTATAAATAATCAATTGAGGTGTAGACATGATCAGGCTGGTGGCTGCGGACATGGACGGAACTCTGCTGAACAGCCGGGGGGAGATTCCCGCCGGATTCGGCGACGCCGTCCGCGCGCTTTCCGGGAACGGCGTCCGTTTCGCCGTCGCCAGCGGGCGCCAGTACGAGGGCGTGGTGAATTACTTCGACGGCCTGCGGGACGAAATCATCTTTCTCTGTGAAAACGGCGCCCGGGTGGTCTGGCGCGGGGAGGATATATTTCTCTCGGAGGTCCCGTTTCCGAAGCTCTCCGAACCGGCGGAGCTGATCCGGTCGATCCCGAACGCCTATCCGCTGATCTGCGGAACCGGAGCCGCCTGGATCGAAAGCGACGACGCCGTCCTGCTCGAAAACGCCTCCATTTATTATAAACGGCTCGAGATCGTTCCGGATGTCCTCGAGGCCGCGAAGCACGACCGGATCTGCAAGATCGCGGCCTTCGACGCCGACGGCGCGGAATCCAACAGCTACCCGCCGCTCCGCCGCTTCGAAGACCGATTCCGGGTCACGCTCTCCGCGAGATGCTGGGTGGACCTCATGAATCCCGGCGTCGACAAGGGGCTCGCCATGCGGAAGCTGCAGGAGTATTTCGGCTGTTCGCCGGAGGAGACGATGGCTTTCGGCGATTACCTGAACGACGTCCCCATGATGGAGTACAGCTTTTACAGTTACGCGATGGCGAACGCGCATCCGGATCTGAAGCTGCTCTGCCGGTACGAAACACTCTCCAACGACGAAAACGGCGTAATGACCGCCATGCGGGAACGTTTCCCGTTTCTTTGAACAGGTATCTCCATGACACATGACATGACAACCGGGAATCCGGCCAGACTGATTTTATTTTTCTCCGTGCCGCTGCTGATCGGCAACATCTTCCAGCAGCTGTACTTCATGGCCGACATGGCGATCGTCAGCCGGACGATCAGCCTTTCGGCCATGGCGGCGGTCGGCGCGACCGGCGCGCTGACCTTTCTGGTCTTCGGCTTCTTTTTCGGACTCACGAACGGCTTCGCGGTCATAACCGCCCAGCGGTTCGGCGCGAAGGATTACGACGGCGTGCGCCGTTCGGTCGCCGTCTCGACTCTGCTCGGCACAGCCGCGACCGGCCTCGGCATGCTGGTCTCGCTGCCGTTCATCGAACAGCTGCTGAGGCTCATGAATACGCCGGACGACATCCTGGCCGACTCGGTCGTCTACGTCGCGGCTCTCTGCTGGGGAACCGCCGCAACGGTCTTCTACAACCTGCTCTCCTGTTTCATCCGGGCGCTCGGGGACAGCTGGACGCCGCTGCTTTTCCTCGTGATCGCGACGTTCCTGAACATCGGGCTGGATTTGCTCTTCATCATCACCTTCGGCATGGGGATCGCCGGAGCGGCCTGGGCGACCGTGCTTGCGCAGGCGCTTTCGGCGCTGTTCTGCCTGCTTTACATCCGCAGGCGTTTCCCGTTGCTGTGTCCGCGCCGGGAGGACTGGCGGTTCGACGCCGGGTTCGCCTGGGAGCATCTGCGCGTCGCGCTGCCGATGGCCTTTCAGTTCTCGATCACGGCGATCGGCGTGCTGGTCATGCAGGAGGAGATCAACCGGTTCGGCACGGTGACCATCGCCGCCTTCACGGCCGGAGCCCGGATCGAACAGCTCGCCGTGCAGCCGATGTTCACGCTCGGCATCGCGATCGCAACCTTCGCGGCGCAGAACTACGGTGCCCGGCGGCTCGACCGGGTCCGCACCGGCGTGACGCAATGCACGCTGATCTCGGTCGCCTGGTGCATCGTCAGCGGCATTGCGCTGGCCCTCTTCAGCCGTCCGCTGGTCGGTATTTTCATCCCGGTCGACTCCGAGCCGGTGGCGACTGCCCAGGCGCAGAATTACATCTACATGACCGCCGCACTGTTCATCATTCTCGGGCAGCTTTTCATCTACCGCAATGTACTGCAGGGAATCGGACGCTCCTTCATGCCGATGATGGCCGGCGGCGCCGAACTCGTGGTGCGGATCGCCGCTTCGATCCTGCTGGCCCCGGTTTTCGGGTATCTCGGCGTATTCTGGGCAACGCCGCTGGCCTGGGTCGGCGCGACGGCGCTGCTGGCCGCGACCTACTTCACCGTCAGCCGCCGGTTCGACTCCGGGACGGAGGCCGGAGAAGCGGAACGGCCGCGAAGCCGTCTCCGCGGCTTCCGGCGCGACCGCCTGAGACTTTACCTGCTTCGCCTGCGGTACCGGCTCGGACTGCTGCCGACCCGCGCCTTGAAACAGCCGGAAAAGTAGTACTGGTCCGAAAAGCGGAGCATCTCCGCAATTTCCTTGACCGATTTTCGAGAATAGGTCAGCAGCCGCTGCGCCGCTTCGATCCGCCGCCGCATCAGATATTCGTACGGCGGACACCCGAAGGCGAGCCGGAAGTGGCGGATCATATGAGCCGGAGAGTAACCGGCCGCCTCGCAGAACGGTTCAAGGCGGAACCGGCGGTCGATGCTGCCGTCCAGGGCTCTCTTGAGCCCGGCGATCTCCGGGCGGACGGATTCGGCCGCCTCGCGCAGCGTCCCGGCGCACGCCTCGGCGAATTCGTGGAAAATCACCGCGGCCCGCCGGTCGATGGCCGGACCGCCGTATCCAAGCTCCCGCATCTCCTCAAAGAACCGCCGCAGCTGCGGAACGCCCGGAACCGCATACACCCGGTCCAGCCGGTAGCCGCCGACCAGCAGGTCGGCCAGCGGACCGTCGACGATGAAAAACAGCTTGTGCCACGGCGCTTCCGGAACCGTCCAGTAACGGTGATTGCTGCGGCGGTGCAGGAAGTAGACCGAATCGGCGCCGCATTCGAAGCGCCGCCCGTCGCTCTCGAGCAGGCCGCGCCCCTGCACGACATATTCGACCGTGACATATTCATAATCGACATGCTCAAACCGGCACGGCGCCTCACTCGCGATTCCCCACCCGGCATGGAGCAGCCGGAACGGGAAAGGCGGATCGGCTGTACTGTCGGAAAGTTCTGTTTTCAAGATTCCACATCCTTATTTCAAATAGCACATGAGTTTTTTACGAAAAATCGGCCTGGACGGTTGTATTCCCGTTTAAATTAACGCATAATAACGACAGATGCAAACCACAAACCGGGAGAGTGATCTTATGGAAACGCAAAAAATCGGAATCATCGGAACCGGCGGCCGCGGCGAACACGCGCGCCGCGCCCATCAGCCGGAAAACGGCTGGATCGTCGCCATGGGGGCCGACACGGGAGAAGAGGCGCGCCGGAAGTTTCAGGAGGCGTTTCCGGACGCCGCCGTGACCGGCGACTACCGGGAACTCCTGAACAATCCGGAAATCAGCGTGGTCTTCATCATGACGCCGGATTTCCTGCACGAGGAGATGGCGGTCGCCGCGCTCGAAGCGGGCAAGGCCGTCTACCTCGAAAAGCCGCTGGCGATCACGCTCGAGGGGTGCGACCGCATTCTCGAAACCGCAATGCGGACCGGCTCGAAGCTTTTCGTGGGCCACAACATGCGTTATTTTCCGGTGGTCCTGAAGATGAAGGAGATCATCGACTCCGGGCTGATCGGCGACGTTCAGTGCGGCTGGTGCCGCCACTTCATCAATTACGGCGGCGACGCCTACTTCCGCGACTGGCACTCCGAACGGAAGAATACGAACGGGCTGCTGCTGCAGAAGGGGGCGCACGACATCGACGTCATGCACTGGCTCATGGGGTCGCGCACGCGCCGCGTGGTCGGCATGGGAATGCTCTCGGTCTACGACCGCTGCAGCCGCAGGTCGCCGGACGAACCGGAGGCGGCAAACTGGTCCGACGACCGTTACCCGCCGCTCGAACAGGGCGGCTTCTCGCCGGTCATCGACGTCGAAGATCACAACATGGTCCTGATGCAGCTCGAAAACGGCGCGCAGGCAGTCTATGCGCAGTGCCACTATGCTCCGGATGCGGAGCGCAACTACACCTTCATCGGCACCCGGGGACGGGTGGAGAACATCGGCGACAGCGATGACTGCGAGGTGCATGTCTGGACGCGCCGCGGACCGCGTTCCACGCCGGATATCGTCTACCACCTGAAGCCGGCCTCCGGCTCGCACGGAGGTTCGGACCCGCTCATCATCGACAACTTCCTCGCTTTCGTGCGCCACGGAGCCCCGACCAATGCGTCGCCGCTGGCGGCCCGCGACGCGGTCGCCGCGGGAGTGCTCGGCCACCAATCGATGCGGAACGGCAATATGCCGCAGGAGGTGCCGCCGCTCGCGCCGGAGCTCGAAGCCTACTTCCGCAACGGCCAGGTGAAATAGAAACCGGCGGGGCCCGAACAGGCGCGCAGACTGCCGGCTGACGCTGACGCGCCTTCAAAGCCCCCATTGCCAGACAAAGTTCCAAACGGACTTAACGGGCAGAACGGACAGACCGCCATCAAATCTGATGCAGCCGCGGTTTGCCCGTACAGTCATTTCCGGTTTTGGCTGAACGCTTCCCGCAAAAGCTGTTCGCGGTCGGTCGGACAGAGCGCCCGCTCCTGTTCAGCGGGGTTGCGCGAGTGTTCGACGCTCCAGCCGCTCCATTCCCGGAACGCATGATAGGTCCACGCCCATTTCCGCTCCTCGAAAATCGAGATCATATCCGCCAGCAACCGGCGGCCCGTCCCCTCCGGCGCCCAGCGGATACAGCTGAACTCGCCGATAAAAATCCGAACGTCATGCTTCTTCTGCAGATCGATCACCGGCAGAAGTTCTTTCTCCAGCCGTGCCCGATCCCACATTTCCCCGTTGATCGTCCCCGGATATTCGATTCCGGCCGGACTGCCGTTCAACCCCTGAAACGCAACCTCGTACGGATAGTAGAAGTGGATGCTGTAAATCACATCACGGAACGGCAGCGGCCTGAAATTCGTCAGCGTATTCGGGATCGCCCACTGCTGGTTCTCGAACACGACCGGCATCTCCGGATCGATGTTCCGAATCGCCCGGACCGCATCGGACGCCAGCTCCCGCCACGGCCTGCACCCCTCCCCCGGCACGGCGGGAACCACCGGTTCGTTCATCAGATCGTAACCGATGATGTCCGGATTGCCGCGGTAACGCGCCGCGATCCGTTTCCAGGTTTCGATGAACTGTTTCTGAAAGGCCGCTTCGGTGAACATCCGGCAGGCCGCGCCTGGGTGGATGCGTCCACCCGGCGGCGTATGCAGATCGAGCACCACCCTGATCCCGTACTTCCGCAACAGCGGCAGCCGGGTGTCGAAGTGGGCAAGCGCCTCCCCGAGCCAGCGGTCATAGGCCGCCGCGTCGGCGGTGTCGGCCGGACTCTTCGGGAAATCCTGCCAGCGCAGCTGCCAGCGGACGAGATTCACATTCCAGTCGTTCAGCACGGCGATATCCTCTTCTCCGATCCGCTCGGAGACCATGACGCCGCGCAGCGGGCGGTCCCACGCCGCGATTCCGGCGGCGGAGACGGCAGCGGAACAGCCGGCAGCAAGCATAAGGCACAACAGTTTCAATATATTCCTCATTCCCCAGCAATCCTTTCGTTATTTATCCATGACCCAATACAAATTGAAGGTATTCCAGCCCCAGCCGTCACCGAACAGCTTCGCGGGGGAGAAGGTTTCGACATGCCCGTCCCAGAACGACAGATTGATCCTGGCATCGTGCCGGTAAGAAGCGGCGCGCCACTGCCCCTCTTCCGTCCACGGAAAGCAGAGCTTGAACTCGGAACGGTCGCACCGCACGACGCCCTCGGAATTGCCGCTGTCCATCGTATTGATCTTGCACGATGCACTGCGAAGTTTTGTGAGCTTCGAGGTCGAGAAGTTCGCATAGAGGCTCCCCCAGTAATCGCTGCCGGGGTAATAATGATTCTTGGCGTACCAGTTGCCGGTCCATTTGCTGTTGCTCAGAGGGACCGGCTTTGCCGGGCAGAGCAGTCCGGCCGGCATGTCGTGACGATCACCGCTCCAGACCGGCGGCTGCCCGAGCATCGTGAGCCACGCTTCGTTGTTGAACCAATACGAGCGGTCCGAGCCGCCGTAGTTGATCGGCGTCATGTAGTCGTCGAAACTCCCGGCATAAAGCAGATCGGCCGAAGCGTACATTTTCAGATTCCCGGTACACTGAGTTTTCCTGGCCGAGCTGCGCGCCTTGCCGAGCGCCGGCAGCAGCATTGAGGCCAGAATCGCAACGATTGCGATCACAATGAGAAGTTCGATCAGGGTGAAGCGGCGCGAATTCATTTCTTTTCCTCCGTATTGAGATTGTGCGGTTTGCAGGAGCGCGTGCTTTCACGGATCACCAGCGCATAATCGAGCCTGTGCCGGGCTTCGACCGGATATCCGTGCAGCAGCCGGACCAGAGCATTCACCGCGGCCTTGCCCATCTGGCGGGTCGGCTGGGCGATGACCGTAACCGGCGTATTCAGGAATTCAAGCTCGCCATTTTCCTCAAAGGAGATGATAGAAATATCCTCCGGCGTATCGATTCCGAGCCGGTGCAGGTCGCTGATCAGCTTCTGCGTCATCAGGCTGTTGGTTGAAAAAAGCGCGGTCGGACGCTCCGGCATCCGGCTCAGCTCCAGGGCGGCGAGAGTGGTGGAGTCCCCGATATGCCGGAACTCCCTGATCCAGATATCTTCGGGGCGACCGCCGAGTTCACGGATCGTTTCACGAAATCCGGTCAGCCGCTGCCGCTGGCCGATATCGAGCTGCGACATGCCGATGAAGCCGAAGCTCCGGTGGCCGAGACTCCAGAGATAGGTCGCCGCATCGCAGCCGGCGGAAAAGTCGTCCACGCAGATGTTGCAGCGCATCTCCGCCCCGTTCCGGTTGCCGATCGACACGACCGGGATACCGAATGAAGCAAGTTCGCGCGAAACGGCATACGAAATATCGAACTCCGGGATCAGCAGTCCCTTGAGCCGGTAGCTGCGCACGACATTACGGAAAAACACAGCGTTCATCTGCGAGTAGCAGCGCGTGATGAACTGGGTTGTGAAGCCTTCGACGGTCAGCGCCTCCAGAATCGCCGAAATCAGCGTGCTGTTGTAGCTTGTGTTCAGAAAATCCGAAAACGCGGCCATGACGATGCCGATGCTCTCCGGCGCCTGCAGCGATGCGGCGCTTTGCGCCTCCTCCCGGTCGATCTCCGAAGCGATGCGGCGCACCGATTCGACGGTCGAAGCACGGTGGCCGCTCTTCCCGTTCAGGATCCGCGACACGGTCGAAATACTGACATTCGCCCGTTCGGCCACTTCGCGGATTGTGGCATGGGAAAGAACCATATGCGATCCTCCTTCTCGTTTGCCATTAATTATGACAATTGGCGGAAGGAAATCCAAATATCTTTCCCAAAAGAAATCATATTTTTGAAAACAGAATCGGAAATACCAATGCAATCACATGCACACGAACAAATTACACTTTGGAAATTCATGGAAATCATTTGAGAATCCATGCAAATAAAAACGCGGTCCGGAGAGATTCGGCTCCGGACCGCGCCAATGCGGATTGCAAACGGGAATCAGCCGAGGATACCGCAGCGCTTCAGCGTGGCGGCGAGCTTTTCGCGGTGCTCGGGCGAAAGTTCGCAGAGCGGCAGGCGGTACTCCTCCGCCATGAGCCCGGCCATCGCCATCGCGGCCTTGATCGGAATCGGATTGGTTTCGACGAACTGGTCGCGGAAGAACGGATAATATTTGCGGTGATACGCATAAGCCTTTGCGAAATCACCCTCGAGCGCCGCCCTGACCATCGCGCTCATCTCGCCCGGAATCAGGTTCGAAGAGACGCTGATGATCCCCTTTGCGCCGACCGACATCATCGGCAGCGTCAGCGAATCGTCGCCGGAGAGCACGGTGATATCGCACAAGTCGAGAATCGCCGAAACCCGGTCCACGCTGCCGGCGGCCTCTTTGACCGCCATGATGACCGGATTCTTCGCAAGGCGCGCCACCGTCGCTTCGGCGATCGGCACCCCGCTGCGCCCCGGCACATTGTACAGAACGACCGGAAGGCCGACCTTGTCGGCGACCGTCGAAAAGTGACGGTAAAGCCCCTCCTGCGTCGGCTTGTTGTAATACGGCGTGACCTGGAGCGTCGCATCGGCGCCGACCGCCTTCGCCTCGGAGGTCAGGAACACCGCCTCCTCCGTCGAATTCGCTCCGGTACCGGCGATGACCTGACAGCGCCCCGCGGCAGTTTCGATCACCGTCTCGATCACCTTCAGGTGCTCCTGCGGGCTCAACGTCGGCGATTCCCCGGTGGTGCCGACCGGAACGATCCCGCTCACCCGGCCCGCGACCTGGAGTTCAACCAGCTTCTTCAGCGCCTCGTAGTCGACCTCTCCATTGCGGAACGGCGTCACAAGCGCGGTGTAAACTCCTTCGAACTTCATCATTTTATCTGCTCCGGAAAATTGTTTGAATCCCATGTTTTCATAAACCGACGGCGAACCCGTACATATAAAATAACGCATTGCGGGCCGAAAATCAATCTTATTTTCGGATTTGATTTGAAAATTCCCCCCTCGCCGGATAACTTATGAAGCAAAACAGGAGAAATACGTCCATGATCAAGCAAAGCGTTCCGTTCCTCGCCTGCCTGGCGCTGCTGGCCGGGTGCGTGAATTTCCAGTATGTCGGCGAAACGGAGTCCCCCTCCGGCAACGAGGTCTCCGTCTACACCGACGCGACCCGGATCGGCCGTTCCTACCGCGTCCTGGGGCAGGCGACCGCCTCGGGCGACTACCGCGACGTCAGCCGCGACCGGCTGCTCGCCAAACTCAAAAGCGAGGCGGAAAGCAAAGGAGCCGACGCCATTCTGATCACCGAACAGCAGGTCGTGTCGAAATCCGAATCGCGCAGTGTCGAACCACGCTTCAACACCGCCTACGATTACGACGGCGAAACCAGCAACTGGCGGCAGATCCAGCGCGACGTCGACCTGAACTACGGCCAGATCCGCGGCAGCCTGGAAGAGGTCAGGACCAACGCCAGCTACATCCGCATCCTCCGTGCCGAATTTCTCAAATACTCCGGCGGCGAACCGGAAAAACTCGAAGTCGTCGAGCCGGAAAAATAACCGTCTCCCGCCGGCCGCGTTCCGGGTCCCTGCCCTGCGCAGCACCCGGAATCCGGTTCATGGCAATCTCCGTGTTTCATAGTGAATCATATCCCGGGAAGGTTCATTCCCCGGGGGCGTGGACGCGCCCGTCGTCCTGCTCCTCGCCGGGGGCATCCTGCTGCGCCTTGAGGTGGCGGAACAGCCGCCTCAGGTCACGCACGCCGCCCCAGGTGAACCAGACCGTGGTGACAACTCCGTACAGCAGCCCCTGGCCGACCGTGATGTACTGCCACCACAGGAACCAGCCCTCGTTGCTCCAGCGCGTGAAGAACAGATTGACGACTGCGGCAAACAGGAATTCCGCGAATCCGAGCAGCGTCCATATCAGTACCGAACAGGCCAGAATCCGGTCGCCGCGCGTATATTCCGGCGTGATGCCGAGCAGCGTCCGCCAGCGCAGGAAACCGGGCTTCAACTCGGGCAGCGCATCCTGCGCCGCCCGATGTTCGAGATTGTACCTGCCGCGGTGGAGCATCCGGTCGAAATCGAACGGTCTGCGGCAGGTCAGCAGCGACACCGCGATATAAAGCAGGATCGACAGCACGGAGACGAAGAAGAACAGCTCCTGCCCGGAGATCGGGAAGCTGGTCGGCGACATCTTCCAGTTCAGAATCGGAACGGCGCGTCCGACGGCTTCGAGCGTTTTGCCGAAAGAGGTCAGAAGTTCCGGGACATGTTCATCCAGAAACGGATAGATCGGGCGTTCCCAGTATTTCTGCAGCAGAAAACCGCCGGCTCCGCCGATGCAGCCGAACACCATCGCGGTCCACGCCCCGGCGGCGGTGCCGCGTTTCCAGTAGAGTCCGCCGATGATCGCCGAACCGGCGCCGCCGAGGTAGATCGTCCCGGTGACCGCAAAGAACATCAGGATGTAGGTGACCTGCCCGAAATAGAAGCTGAACACCCACGCGAAGGCCGCCACCGCGAAGATCGAAATCCGCAGCAGCGCCAGATGCGCTCCGGGAGAAAGCGGCTTGCGGCGGAAGGGCAGGATCACGTCCTGTACGAGAATGCTGCCCCAGCTGTGCAGATAGGTGGTGTCGGTGCTGAGCATCAGGAACAGCGCCAGCGCGCAGAACACCCCGGTCACGCCGACCGGGAAGATGCTGCGCAGCGCCACCGGCACGGTCATCTGATTCCGGATGGTTTCGGTGGTCTGCGCGGAGTCGAACCGGATCTGCGACAGCTCGGCATTGACCGCCGCCGCCTGCGAAGCGAAATCGGCGTGGTTCATATAGACGTAGGCGCCGAACACCAGCAGCAGCAGCGCAACGGTCTGGAAGCCGTTGCGCCAGACGCCGAGCACGCCGCCCATCTTCTGCTCGTGGGGCGAGGCTCCGCAGGAGTTGTACCCCTGATTGCCCTGCCACGCCATGCGGCAGTAGATGGTGTAGAAGATTCCGATCAGCACGTAGAAGATGTTGAAGTCGGTCATCATGCCGGTGTCGAAGGGGTTTAGGAAGGAGTACCCCTCGGGCCGCGCGAGCATCACCTCCCTGAACTGCCTGAAGCTGAAGGTGTAGAGAATCACTCCCACCAGCAGCGCGTAGGCGAAGTAGCTGTAAATCCCCTGCAGGCAGTCGGTGATCATGGTGGTGAGCTGCCCGCCGGTCATCACGATGACGAGCGCCACGCCGAGAAAGAGCGCCATCAGCGTGCCGAAAGTGGAGAATTCGATTCCGAGGAGCCGGAACGTCTCCGGAAAGCCGCAGTAGTAGAGGAAGAACCGCCCGCCGATCGCCGGAAACAGCGCGTAATTGAGGATGCCGGACAGGAAGCTGAGCAGTCCGGCGAACACCCGGAAACTCCGGCTGTAACGCATTTCGAAGAACTGCGCCAGCGTCATCGCGCGGGTCTCCCGGTAGCGGTAGGTCACGAAACCGGTCATGGTCATCACGAGCCCGACCAGAATGCCGATCCCGCTCCAGAAGCCGATCGAGTTGCCGGTCCGGTAATACATCTCGAACATGCCCACCATCGTGATGAGCCCGAGTCCCGCCGAACCGTCGGCGACGCTCAGCAGATAGCGGCCGGCGCACCTCCCCGCCGACAGAAAGCCGGAGACGCTTTTGATATAGCTCCGGGCCCTGAAACCGACTCCCAGAATGACCAGCAGCGGAAGCGCAACCAGCAGCCAATCGACGAAATGCATGGGCATGATCAGATGAAATCCTTATTTATGTTCAATTCTTTCGGGAAACACCAGCTTGCCGTATGCTTCGCGGAGATGGAAGTCGGTTTTCGGCAGCGGACTGGTGGCGGAGTATTCGATCTCCGGCAGCGTCACGGAATAATTGTAGCGCGCCGCCATCGCGCGCCAGTTTCCCGAAGCGCCGAAAGGATCGCCGTACCGGGTCAGTTCCTCCAGCGGGATCGCGATTTCGGCCGTCCAGCCCCGGTCACGGTCGCTCCAGTCATTCAGCGTGCCGTCCACGCGGGCTCCGGCGCGAAGCCGGGTATGCTCCTGCATCGCGGTCAGGAAGATCTTCCGCCCGGCGCCGGGAAAGAACAGCATGGAGCGCCTCCCGTTCGGAGCGGCGTAAATCTCCCAGTAATGCGCTTTCCCCTCCGGCCAGAGGAAAAGCTCGAGCACGTCGCCGGTCTCGTACAGGTGCCGGTTGTCCCGCTCCTCTTCCTGGACGACATCGTCGTCGTCAAGCTCGGCCAGCACGTAGAGGAATCGGTCGTCGTACGCGAACCGGACCGTGCCGGGCTGACGGCAGCCGGTGCCGCCATTGCGGTCGCGCGGCGGCAGCAGCGGATAAGGCTGCGCCCGGCTCCAGACCTCCTCCGCGGCGACGCCGTCCGGCGTGACCGGTTCCGCCGTCCACGCCGCCGCCAGCCGGGGAGGAGCGGACGGCGGAAACACCCCGCACCCCGCGGCGGCCGCCAGCAGCACGATAAAAGAGTACAGCCGCAGTTTCATGCGTCACCGCCCCAGCCGGCCGATCAGTTCCGCCGCGCGGCGGCGGAAATTCCGGTAATCGTCTTCGCTGCGCGAATAGTCGTCCATGGTGCGGAACACCGAATCGAGTTTCAACAGCTCCTCCGCTTCGGCGACCGCCTCCGGAGAGCGCTTTTGCTTCTTCGCCTCGGCAACTGCGTTTTTCAGCAGGACCATGTATTCGTAATCCTCCATGCCGTCACAGATCACCTTGAGCCGGATGCTCGCCAGCGGCGACCCGTCCCCGGCCGGATACTGGAGCACACCGTCGCCGTTCACGCCGTTGGCGTTGTTGACGAACGGATCATCCGGATTGAAGATCGCCGTCGCACAGTAGAGGATGCCGTCGAACTTCTCCTTTGCGGTCACCCAGGCGACGGCGCGCCAGGCGGAGGCGTCGGTGTCGAGATGGTAGTTCGGCCACGGATACCACGGCCCGGAACAGGGATACTGCCACACTTCGCGGCCGGCGGCCTGCTCTTCGGCTTTGCGTTTCAAATTGGTCCAGTGCAGCGCCGGAACCCAGCAGTCGATATTGTCGACCAGCCGCGACGGGAAGTTCGCGTTCACGCCGGTCACGAGGATTTTCAGATCCGGCGCGTTTTCCCGGATGACGCCGGTCATCTTCCTCACCTTGTCGTTCAGGCCGTTGCCGGGCTCGTCGACCGGATAGGCGAAGGCGTGCTTCGCCATGCCGTTCTCCGCATAATGCCTGTTCACCGCGCGCCAGACCGCCGGCCATTCCGCCGGAACTTCGTGATCTTCGGTCATGAAGTGCCACAGGTACGGGCCGGTGCAGAAACCGGCGGCGCCGGCTTCGAGATATTTTTTATTCAAAGCGTCATAGACCTCCGCCTTCACTTCGCAGGAGCCGTCCGGCTGCATTTCGAAGCTCTGCCCCGACGTATCGACCACCCGCTTCGGCAGGAGAGCCGGGACCCCGAAAATGATCGGCGTCAGCCGGTGCTCGACCAGCATCATCGCATATCGGTCGACCAGCGCGGTGAATTTCGCAACGTCCATCGTCTCCTCGTCGGGAAAGAACCGCCGCCGCAACGAGGTTTCCCAGATCGAAAACGCGGTTTTCAAACTGTGCTTCTTCGGAATCGCAAACGGGTATACCTCCAGCTTCACGGCGACGGTTTCGGTTCTGCCGGAGCCGTCGGCCACCCGGATGGAACCGGTGTAGTTTCCGGGCGCCGCCTCCATCGGGACCTTCAGCGAAATCCAGAGCGGCCGGACCTCTCCGGGCTTCAGCGAGAGCTTGCCCGCCAGCGGGAACAGCGGGTCCGGGTAGTCGCCGGCGCCGCGCACGGTCGGGTAGCCGACCGGCAGCGCCGTCGCGCTGCCCTCCCGGCTGATCCGGAATGCTGCGGCGGGAATCACGCCGCCCTTCCCGCTGCGCAGTTCGGAAGCCTCCACCGTGATACCGTCGACCGCATCCCTGCCGGTAAACAGCACGAGCTGGAAGTTTTCGAATTCGTTGCGGGCGGCTTCGAGGGAAAATTCACGCCTGTCGCCGAAATACGGCAGGTCGGAGAAGATCCGCTCGAAACTGCCGGCGGCGGATATCCCGAGCCCCCGGGTCGTCATCTGTTTCTCCCGCAGCTCCCGGCGGGCCGGGGCCGGATCGGCGGGGAAGTTCCAGCGGTTGGCGAAAACCACCTCCGCCCCGTCCGTGAGCAGGAGTTCGAGCGTCCGGGTCCCGGCGGGAACGGCGGACTCAAACACGCCGTTCCGGTTCGGCACGGAGACGGCTTTCCCGCCGTCGACCGTCATACGCAGTTCCGCCGCCGGAGAAGCCGCAATCCGGAACTCCCGCTCGGAAAACTTCGTCATCCGGACGGGAATCGTCCCTTTTCCTCCAAGCTTCAGTTCCGGGAACTCCAGCGGTTTCTGGAACTGCCCGGGGATCGGCGCGAAGCCGGAGAACTCCGGCCCCCGCCCGTCCTCCTTCGCCGTCTGATTGTGGTTGAAGGAGCGGTGGCAGCTGATCTTCCAGCCCGGAGAACGGAAGATGCCGGTAAGGTCGTATCCGGCGGCAGGCAGCGCCGCCTCGACCATCCAGCTGCCGTCATTCACGGTCGCCTTGCACGCGGCGGCCACCGGCGGCAGGCGGTCCATGCCGCCGTACTCCTCATCGACGTAGTTCAAGCCGGCGGTTCCGCGCGAATAGAGCAGCCAGTGGTAGATATTCCGGTTGAACGGCGTCATGACGAAAATCTCGATGCAGTCGTCATAGGCGCCGCCCCGGTTCAGGATTTTCGTGTTGCCGTCCGAAGCGATCGCCGCGACGTACAGGTGATCCCGGTCGTATTTCAGAAAAACGCGGGTCTCCTCCTTCGCCTGCCCCTGTCCGTTCGCCAGCTGGAAGCCGGTGATTTCGAGCGCGTCGCGCCATTCGCCGGGCTCCACCCTGCCGTCGATCGCCGGCGGCTGCGCGGTCTCCGGCACGGTCAGCACCGGGGTTCCCGCCGAAGCGGCCAGCGCGGCGAGCCCCGCCAGTCCGCAAATCATTTTCCTGCATGCAGTCATGTGAATTCTTCTCCTGTCGATTCAGTTACTCAGCGCTTCGCCGATTTCGTTGCGGAGCTCCAGCCAGAGCCCGGGCCGGTCGTAGACCGGAAAAAATGCTTCGCCGTCGAGGAAGGTGTGAAACGACCCCTCCTTCGGGGATTTCAGCGTCACCGCTCCGGCCGGATCGTACTTGCGTTCCGGAATCAGCGCCTCCAGTTTCCTGCGGATCGCGGCGAAGGCGTCCGGACGGCGCTCTTTGAGCATCAGCAGCATGGTCCAGTCCTCCATCCCGTCCGCCAGCGTCTTGAGCCGGACGGTCGGCACCGGGCGCCCGGCGCCGTCCGCATGGATGTAAGTGCCTTCGCCGGCCGCAAAGGAGTTGGGCTCGTCGGCGGGCGCGTTCCGATAGGTGTTGAAGTTGGCGGCCCAGTGCAGGAAGCCGTCGTAGTCGAACCGCGCCGCGCCGACCGCCAGCATCCGGATGCCGCAGGGAGGGGTATCCGCGTGCAGATTCGGATTCGGATAGTTCGGCCCGGTGCAGACGTAAGTCCAGACCGGACGGCCGGCCGTGCGCTCCTGTTTCTGCCGCTCCCGGTTGGTCCAGTGCAGGATCGGCACCCAGATGTCCACGCCGCGAATCGACGGATCGGGGTAGTTCGCCCCGCCGCTGGTCAGCAGCAGCGGCAGCTTCGGCGCGGCCTGTTTCAGCATGGAGCTCACGCGGTTGATGAATTCGACGTTGTCTTCCGGCTCGTCGATCGGATAGGCAACCGCGTCGTCGAGATAGCCCCGGTGTTCGGCATGGTCCTGAATGAAGCTCCAGATCTTTTCCGGCTGCGTCGCTTCGATGTTGGTCCACCAGTCGCCGCCGCCGAGTCTGGTGGAGTCGAAATTGTAATGCGGCCCGACCGCGACTTTGGAGAGTCCCATCTTCCGGTATTTTTCGATCAGCCGGTCGAAGGCCGCCATATTCGCAACGACTTTGCCGTTTTCGACCCGGTAGTCGGGATAGACCGCCTTGCGCACCCACGGCGCGACCAGCCCGGCGTGAGCCAGCACCACCGGATTCAGCCGGTGTTCCAGCAGCATGGTGCAGTATCGGTCGAGCAGGTCGATGAAACCTTCCGCGTCACCCTCCTTCACGAAGGTCTGCAAATCGCGCTCCCACACATTGACCAGGGTCGGAACGATGTTGCGCCGCGGCAGTTCGAAGTTCCAGACCTTCACCTCGACCGGCAGCTCCAGCGGCGCACTGCCGGTTGCGGCGATGGAGATCACACCGCGATAGACGCCGCCCGGCGTTCCGGCGGGGACGAAGAGCTCCAGCCACAGCGGCGCCAATGCGTCGCCGGGGATATCGAACGAACCGGCTTCGATCAGCTTGTCGGGAATCCGTTCCAGCGGATACATGAACGGGCTCGGTTTCGGCAGCCGGGCATACTCGATCCGGCTGATTCTGAACGTGAACGGCACGGCTTTCCCGGATTCGTCAGCCAGGGTTTCCGGGAGCTTCACCGCAACGCCGGTGAGATTGTTCCCGCCGTACGGGAGAATCAGCAGCTGGCGGTTCTCCCGCTCGTTGGCGGCGGCGCTGAACGTCACAGCCTCCCCGACCTTTCCGGTGAAAAGCTCGTCCGGCAAAAGCCGTTCCAGCGGGGAAACCTGTGCGACGGAAAACGGAAGCTGCTCCGCGCCGGCTCCGAAGCGGCGTCCCATCTCAGCCCGGCGCGCCTTCTCCAGCTCCGGCTTCGACCGGACCCCGGCGGCTTCGAGCAGCTGTTGCCGCCGCCGCTCCGCCACCTCCGGGAAAGCGTGCCGCGCGACCGGAAGCAGCCTGAAATCGTCCAGCAGCCCGCGGAAGAAGCCGAAGCTCCTGCCATCCGCTTCGTAGAGCCTGCCGCCGATCCGCCAGGGCACGCCGGAGAAGCGCAGCTCGCCGGGCGCGCCGTCCGTTTCCGCCCGTCCGGCCGGCCTGCCGTCGACATAAGCCGCCAGCCCCGTCCGGTCGTAGACCAGCGCGAAATGGTGCCACTCCCCGGGCTTGAGCCGCTGCGGATTCGCGCAGCCGTTGTAGATCTGCCGGCCGTCGGCGGTGTGAACTTCGAACCAGAAGAAGCCGGGCGTGCCGTTGAAGGTCACGTCACGCCGCGGAGAACGCACGATCGGCAGCACCGTGCAGCCCTCCTCCGGCCGGACCCAGAAAGAGAGCGTCATCTCCCGGCGCGGCCGGTTGTCGCCGGTCAGGGCCAGTTCGAGGAAATCCGTCTTTCCGTCAAACCGGAGCGCATTCCCGGTGATTCCGGCTTTTTCCGCCACCGTGACGGAACCGGTCAGGACCGTTTTCCCGTCCTCGCTGCGCAGCGGCTCGGGCCCGTCGAAGCTCCACTCCATGCCGGAGGCGGCCAGCGCCAGCACGGCGGCCAGCGCCGACAGCGTTTTTTTCATCGTATTCATCGCGGAGGACATTCCTACAGGTTGCAGAATTCGGAGAAGTTGATCTTCAGCAGATCCGGATTCGTCGCCGCCGGATTGAACTCCTCGCGGGTGTACGACGCGACGTGCCCGTCGATGAACGAAAGATTGATCCGGTTGCCGTGCTTGTAGGAGGCGTAGGGAGGCATTTCGCTCTGCACGGCGCCCCAGCGCCAGAAGTAATGGCCGAGATAGTGGTCTTTGCCGCCCTCTTCGCAGGCGGTTTTCTCCATCATCATCCCGGCCGCCGACGGCTTCCGGAAGCCGGAGAGCTTCGCCGTGCCGTCCGACGGCGAATCCGACCAGGCGAGCGCGAAGGTCAGCGGATAGCTCTCATTGCCGTTCCAGGTCCATTCGCGCGGCGGGTCGTTCGGGCAGCTGTAGGCCCCGTCCCAGCGGGACGGCGAGTTGCCGTACTCGCTGAGCGTGTCGCTCCAGGTCGTCGTGTTGCTGACGGCCTTCGGCCCCTGGCCGTTGTGGTCGCCGCAGTACTGGATGACCGAAAGCGCAAGCTGCTTGAGCTTGTTTGTGCAGGAGATGGCGCGCGCCCGCTCCCGGGCCTGGTTCAGCGCCGGCAGCAGCATGCCGGCCAGAACCGCGATGATCGCAATGACGACCAGCAACTCAATCAATGTAAAACGGCGGCGGCTTCCGGCTGAAGCTGCGTTCCGGCGGAAATAAAGTCTTTTCATTGTCGATTCTCCTTGCTGTTTATTACGGGGTGTTTTCAAGGGTTCATCCGGACACAGCCGGTCTTTTGAGTGCGTGACACGGGAATGCCGTCGATGGGGACGGCCGGAAAAAATGCGGAAAAAAATCGTTTTTTACTGTCTTAAACCGCCCGGAGTTCGCGGCAGCTTTCGCCGTATACGAAGTGTCCGCGCAGCAGCTGCTGCCGCGGCGCCTCGGGCCGGCGGGCGATTTCGCGGAGCAGCTGTTCGGCCGCCGCCGCGACGACCTCGCGGGTCGGCTCCGAAACATAGGTGATCTCCTGGGAGAAGTTGGTCAGGGTGTCCGGCAGGTCGTAACAGATCAGGCTGAAGTCGCGCGGCACGGACTTATTCACGAACAGCACCTTGCGCATGAAGCGCGGCACGTAGACGCTGTTCACGGCGAAATAGGCGCTCGGACAGCCGGAGGAACTCAGAATCTCCACCACATCGTTGGCGAGGTCCGGCTTGAAAACGTCGTAGACGATGGTGTAGCGCGGGTCGTAGGCCAGGCCGTTCGCTTTCAGCGCGTCGAAGTAGCCGGCAAGCCGGGAGGACGGCGCAGCTTCGCTGTCGTTGGAGGCGCGGATGAGGCCGATCGAACGGTGCCCGCACTCGATCAGGTACTCCACCGCGGCGCGGCAGTCGTGGTAGCAGTCGTAACCGATGAAGGAGGTCTCTCCGTCGCCGAGCTGACGGTCGAACTGGACCACCGGCTTGACCCGGTGGATTCTGCGCAGCATCTCCAGCGCCTCCGGGGTATCGAACAGCGGGTACAGCGGCATATAGAGCAATCCGCAGCACTCATCGTCATGCAGCACCGCTTCGAGCTCCGCCAGCTCCGAGCGCGGGTCGAGCTCGAAGGACTCCACCTTGAGCTCGACCCCGCGCGCCTTGCAGAACCGGTGGCAGGTGGTGATCACCGCGACGAAAAGCGGCTCCTGCTCACCCGGCAGCAGCAGGGTGATGCGCAGCTTCCTGGCGGAGGCGCCGCCCTTGGTGCAGTAGATCCCTCTTTTCGGCTCGCGCCGGATCATGCCGTCTTTGCCGAGCAGATCCAGCGCGGAGAGCAGCGTGGCGAGGCTGACCTGATAAGTTTCGCAAAGCTCTTTGACCGGCGGCAGCTTTTCGCCGTCGGCGCATACATCGACCATCTGTTTCAAACGCCGGTAAACCGCCAGATATTTCGGAGCGCCCGCCATGATTCAAGACCTTTCTGTTTTCATCGTCCGCAACATTTGTTTCAATATAAATTATGCTACATCGAAGCAGAAAAAGCAACAGCAATTCGGAATATTTTTCAAAAATCTTTCATCTGAGCATGAAAGTGACCTGAAACACGGAGGGATATTCTATTTCGAAATAGATTATAACTGGAATAAATTCTGCTTCGGCCGGGAGCGGCGGCAGCTCCCCGGCCGGAACGTGCAGGCAGTTCCCTTCCGATTTTTTGGGCCACGACAAAGCCCAAAAAAGAGAGAAAATAATACCCCGCCGCTATTGGATATGATTCGGCTTTGTGGTATAATATTCAGCAAAACCAAAACAACATAAAAAACAGACTTTTGGGCTATGACAAGTTCAGCACAGGAAATCTACACGATACTGGTCCGCAGGATCATCCGGGATCATTACCCGCGTGAGAAGGCGCTGCCGAGCGAGCGCGACATCGCCGACGAATTCGAGACGAGCCGCACCGTCATCCGCGGAGTCCTGAAGCGGCTGGAGTCGGAAAAGTACGTCGAAATGGTCTCGCCGCGCAAACGGCGCATCTCCTCCGCCCAGCCGGCTTCGGTCTTCGACCCCGGCTCGAAACTGGTCGGCATCATCGGAGCAAACAACTCGCTTGCCGGGCCGGACGGGGAACTGTTCATCAGCCAGCGGCGAATCCGCGGGCTCTTCCGGCAGCTTGACGACTCCGGGCTTTCGTCGCTGAACCTCTCCGCCTCCTGGCCTCCCGCCATGATGCTTGAGCTGCTGAGCGCCTCGAAAATCCGGGGGCTGATCTACGTTGACGAATACCACGTCCTGCCGCCGGAGACGGAAATGTTCATCTACCGGACACTGAACGGACGGCTGCCGATCTCCACCTTCGGCGATACCGAACGCCTCGAACACGGCGCCGTCGGCGGCATCGAGCGCAGCAGTTCCGACCACCGGGCCGGGGCGAAGCTGCTGGTGCAGTTTCTGGCGGAACGCGGCTGCCGGAAGGTTCTCTGGTATTTTCCGGCGCGGAACCATCCGCGGCTGGTCTGGCAGGCCGAGCGGCAGGCCGGCTGCGAGGAGGCGGCGCGTGAAGCGAAGATCGAGCTCCTGCCGCTCGATACGCCGCTGCCGATTACAAACGAGGTCGGTTCGGCCGAAAACTTCCGGCGCTGCGCCCGGATGACCGCCGAAGCACTCGCGCCGCACGTGAAGAGCGCCGTTCCCGTCGAGGCGATCCTTGTAGACAGCGATGTCGCGGTTCCCTACTTTCAGCGCGCCCTGCGGGAGCTCGGCGCAACTCCGGGCGAGATCCCGGTGCTCGGCTACGACAACTATTACGCGACGACCCGGCCCTACCGCTGGGAACCCACGCCGCCGGCGGCGACCGTCGACAAAAACGACCCCGAAATCGGCCGCGAAGCCGTCGGACTGCTCCGGAAGAGGCTTGAAAGCGACGATATCTTCTCACGGCCGTTCCGGAGCGTCATCCGGCCCCGGCTGGTGATTCCGCAATAACCCATTCCCCCTGCAACCATAGGACGGACCATGAAAAAACACCTGCTTGCCGCAATTTTCGCCCCTCTGCTCGGTATCTGCGGAGGCGCGGAACCCGACTTCCACGCGGGCGTCTGCACACATTTCGCACAGAACAAGGGCGATGCCGCGGCGAATCTCGACCTCGTCGCCCAAGCCGGAATCACCTCCATCCGCGATGAGGTTTCATGGGCGATGACGGAACGGAAGAAGGGCGAACTGAAAGTGCCCGGCTTCTTTGCGGACTATCTCGAAGAGGCGGCACGGCGCGATATCCGGCCGCTGGTGATCCTGAATTACGGCAACCGCTTCTATGACAAGGGGAACTATCCGGTCACACCAGAGTCGATCGAAGGATATAAGCGCTACTGCGGGGAGATTGTCCGCTTTTCGGGCGGCCGGGTGCGGCTCTTCCAGCTCTGGAATGAGTGGGACGGCGGCTGCGGAATGAGCTCGCTCGGCTTCGGGCGCGGCAAAGCGGCCGGATACGTGAAAATGCTCAAAGAGGTCTATCCGCAGCTGAAGAAGATCGCGCCCGAAGCGACCTTCATCGCCGGTTCCGTCTGCACCGGGGAGACCTTTTTCGAAGAGCTGCTGAAGCTCGGCATGCTCGATTTCTGCGACGCAGTCAGCTTCCACGCCTACAACTACAACACGGGCGACAGCACGGCCGAAGCGTGGTTCGCGCGGATGCAGAAGCTCGGCGCGCTGATCCGCCGCTACAACCGCGGCGCGGACAAGCCGCTCTACATCACCGAAATCGGCTGGCCGAACCACACGACCGAGACCGGCAGCACGGAGTGGGAGTCGGCGGTCAAGCTCGCCCGGCTCTATCTGTACGCACGGCAGCTCCCGTTCATCAAAGGAGTCTGGTACTACGATTTCCAGGACGACGGCTGGAAGCACGGCCACCACGAAAACAATTTCGGGCTGGTACGCCCCGACCTGACGCCGAAAACATCCTACTTCGCCCTGAAATCCCTCGCCCGCCGGCTCTCGTTCGGCAAACCGACCGGCAGCGAAGAGTTCGACGGCGGCAGTCTGTTCCGGTTCGAGGGGGAGGAAGGGCCCTTCTGGGCGGTCGTCAACCGTTCGGAGGATCACGATCTGCAACTGGTTTTCGAAAGCGGCGATCCCTCTCTCCCGCTCACCGTCGAGGTCGTCGGCTCCGCGCCGGTCACCCGCCCGTGGGGGTATCGGGATTGGCCGAACCGGGAGCGGAACGTGAATCCGAACCGGATCGCCGTCACCGTCGGCGAAATGCCGGTTCTCCTCTCGGGCAACCTCGACCGGGTCAGAATCGCGGCGATCCGGAAACATCCCTTCCCGCGCAGCAGCCGGCCGGGCAAAATCCGGCTGCAGCTGCCGCGCTCCTGCGCCGAAGCAGTGCCCCAAGGCGAAAAAAACGTTCCGACCGCATTCCGCGATTACCGGAAACTCGCCGGAACGGCGCACGGCGGCGCAGCCGATCTCGCCGCGACCTTCGAAAGCTCCTACGACCGGGAGAACCTCCGGCTGACCGTCACGGTGACCGACGACGTGTTTCACCAGCCCGAAAGCAATATTGCGAACGCCTGGCGCGGCGACGGCATCCAGCTGGCCTTCCGAATCTTCCGGAAAAACGGCGGTTCGTCCCGCACCGAGCTGGATGCGGCGCTGATCGGCGGAAAGGCAGCCCTCTTTCTCCGCGAAGCGCAGGGCGACCGGAGCAAAACGCCGGAGTGCGCCATCGAACGGCAGGGGAACCGGACGGTCTACCGGTTCCGAATCCCGGCCCGGCTGCTCGGCGCCGAGGCTTTCGAACCCGGAGGCATGCTCACCTGCGCCTTCCTGGTCAACGACAACGACGGCGCCGGACGCAAAGGCTTCCTCGCATGGGGCGACGGCATCGGAATCACCAAAAATCCGGACCGCTACAATCTCCTGATTTTCAAATAAACAACAACAGGAACAACCAGTCATGAACAGAACCGCAAGAGTCCCCGCATTCACGCTGATCGAACTTCTGGTGGTCGTTGCGATCATCGCCATCCTCGCTTCGATGCTGCTGCCGGCGCTGAATCAGGCCCGCAGCCGGGCCGAAGCGACCAAATGCACCTCGAACCAGAAACAGGTCATGCTCGCCCAGATGCAGTACGCCATCGATTTCAACGACCAGATGGGAATCATGATCACCTACGGCGCCAGGGGGAAATTCGAGGCGTGGGTCAATCTGCTCACCCGGGAGGCCTCCGTCACCGGCAATCTGCCGCTCGGCAACGGTTATCTGCCGCTCAACGCGACCCGCTGTCCCGGCAACAAGGTCGCCACGCCGGCCTTCTCCTCGTTCTGGGGCTGCTACGGCTTCTACCGGGGACACAGCTTCGGCAACTGCACCCGCCGGGAACGCACCGGCGACTGGGTCAAATACGATTACACCACAACCGACGAGTGCGTCTACCTGCCGCGCCGGATGAAGCAGCCCTCCACGATCGTCGTGCTCGCGGATACGGTCGCCTCCGGCGTCGCCTCGTCGCAGCGCGGCAACTCCTCCTACTACTGGAATCCGGACGGTCCGGTCGACGGCACCCACGCCGTCGGCATCCATTGCGGACACGGCGGCCGCAGCAACGCCGGTTTCGGCGACGGACACGTCGGCGCCCGGAGCGCAGAGGAGCTGAAGGCCGGTTCGATGCAGATCAAGTACACCATCGACCGCAACCTGATCCCGAAAACGATCAATTGAAAATCCGCCGGAAGGAGGCCGGGATGCAGGAAAATGCGTTCCGGCTCCGTTTGTTTTTATCCGCAAACGGGCATATATTACAAAACAAGCCCAAGGAAGCAAGAGCAAATGAAAATCGATATTCCCCTGATCGGCAGAACCGATGTCCTGATTCTCGGCGGCACGGCCGGCGCCTGCCGGCTGGCGCAGCAGCTGCGCCGGAAAAACCTGAGGGTCTACTGCGTCACCCCGTACTCCTACTTCGGAGAAGACCTCTGCGCCACGCTGGAGCTGGACCGGGAACGGATCCAGTCGCTCGCCGGACTCGGTTTCACCGTCTGGAACCCGTCGCCGGCCGGAATCAAGCAGATGCTCGATTCCGCGCTCATCACCTCCGGCGTCGACTATCTTTACGAGAACCGCCCGGTCGCGCCGCTGTATGACGAGGCGGGGAACGTCCGCGGCAGCCTTTTCGCGGGACGCAGCGGCTTTTTCGCCATCGCCGCCGGAACCGTGGTCAACGCGCTCCGGGAATTCCCCGCCGGCTGGCGCGGCGAGTGCACGGTCGCGCTCAACACGATCCGAGCCGGAATGGAGCCCGGCCGCATCGAAAAGAAATTCCGGCTGACCACCGGCTCCGTCGCGGAACTGAGCCGGATCGACCTCGAAATGCGCACGCTCGCCTGGACGCCCGAAACCCTGCGCATCGCCGACGAATGCATCTGGAGCTTCCTCCGCGCCGCCCTGCCGGATTGCGAAACGGTGGCCGAACAGGCGAAAAGCGCCGGAAACAGCGGCCCGCTGTCGTTCCATCGCCGAACGAAGCAGGAACTCCCCTTCGAAGCCGTTTCGTTCGACACGCTCTTCCGCTGGAAGGCATGCCCGGCGATCCCTTTCGAACTCGATTCGCTGCCGCTCGACGACGGATATGACGTGCTGGTCTCCGGGCTCGGAACCGGCGGCGCACCCGCCGCGATCGCCGCGGCGCGGAGCGGCGTCCGGACGCTCGGCGTGGAAAAACTCAGCATCCCGGGCGGCGTCTGCACCGCCGGACGCATCGCCAGCTACTGGTTCGGCAACTGCTGCGGCTTCACCGAAGAGCTCGACCGCGGCATCGGCGAAATGGCCCCGATCGAAAATTACGTTCCGCTGAAGGGCAATTCGCCCATGGAGCGCAAGAGCGCCTGGCTGACCCGGGAGCTCCGGAACTCCGGCTGCGAGGTCCGCTTCAACACCTTCACCGTCGGCGCGCTGCGGGAGGGGAACCGGGTCTGCGGCGCCATTCTGGCCGGTCCCCGGGGCGTTCATCTCGTCCCGGCGGCGGTCTCGGTCGATGCGAGCGGCAACGCCGACCTCGCGGCGGCGGCGGGCGCCCCCGTCCGGCCGCTGGTCGAAGCGGAGCCCGCCGTGCAGGGGAGCGGCCTGCCCCCCTATGAACTCGACCGCCCGACCTTCAACACCGATTATCTCTTCGCCTGCGACAGCGACGTGGTGGACGCCACCGCCGCTTTCACCATGGCGCACGACAAGTTCGCAAACCATTTCGACGTCGCCCAGATGCTCGACACGCGCGAACGCCGCCGCATCACAGGCGAAATCGAGCTTCAGCCGATGGATTTCTTCGCCCACCGCCGCTACCGCGACACCATCGTCATCGCCCGCAGCAACTTCGACACCCACGGCTTTATCCTCCACCCGATGTTCCTGCTGAAGCCGGCGGAACACCAGCCCTACAGCGCCAATGTGCCTTTCCGCGCGCTGCTGCCGAAAAACCGGGAAGGAATTCTGGTTACCGGCCTCGGCATCAGCGCACACCGCGACTGCATGCCGCTCGTCCGCATGCAGCCCGATGTGCAGAACCAGGGGTATGCGGCGGGCCTCGCCGCGGCGACGGCGGCGAAGGAGGGCAAACCGCTCCGGGAAATTTCGATCCGCGCGCTTCAGAAGCAGCTGATTGACTGCGGAATTCTGCCGCCCGAAATCCTGAACGAAGAGGATTCGTTCGGCGGCTTCGGGGAGAACGACTCCCACCTGGAACTCGCCTCGGCCTTCCTCTCCCCCGCGCAGGGTATCGAAAAAGCCCGGCGCGACTTCGAACGCGCCCCCTCCCCCGAAACCGCGGCGCTGCTCGCCTTCCTCGGGGACGGCTCCGGCGCCGGCGTGCTGGCGGAGGCGATCGCCGCCGCCGAATGGGACGAGGGGTGGGATTATCACGGCATGGGGCAGTTCGGCAGGTCGGCCAGTCCGCTCGACGTGCTCATCATGGCCTACGCGCGCACCGGCGGCGACGGAGGTGTCGTGCTCGATAAACTCGCACGGCTCGCCCCGGTTTCGGAATTCTCGCATTTCCGCGCGGTGTCGCTCTACCTGATCGCGCACCCCTGCCCCGAAGCGGCGGAGCCGCTGGAACGCCTGCTGCGGACGGAAGGCTTTTCCGGCCACGCCATCCGGAATCTGCGCGATGTGCTGCGCGGCGTGCGCGGCTCGGTCATCGACACGACCGTGCGCAACGCCCAGCTGAAGGAGCTGTATGCGGCCAAGGCCCTGCAGAGCTGCGACCCGGCCTCCCCGCTCGCCGGGGAAATTCTGGAACAGTACCGGAATTCGATGCAGGCCTGCTACGCCTTGTTTGCCTGACGCGGACGCGAAAGGCGGAAGGAAAAGCTTATCGGGCCAGCGAACGGTGGTAGTTCAGGATTCCGGCCGCAATGCCGCGCGCGAGCTTGTCCTGATAGGCGGCGCTGCCGAGATTCGCCTCGTCGTAGCGGTTCGACACGAAGCCGACCTCAACCAGAGCGGCCGGGCAGCGCACATCGCGCAGAACCGCGAAGCGCGCGAACTTCACGCCGCGGTCGGTCGTCCTGGTCTGCGCCAGCATCGAACGCTGGATGTTGTAGGCCAGCAGGAAGTTCTGCGGGTTCTTCGCATTCCCGGCGTATTTGCGGGGATCCGGCTTTCCGCTGTTGCTCGATGCGGCTCCCTCCGGCGTGAGGCAGAAGGTTTCGATGCCGCGCACGCTCCGGTCCGCAGCGGAATTGACGTGGATCGACACGAACAGATCCGCCTTGGCCCGGTTCGCATAGGCGCTGCGCGCATCGAGCGAAAGCGTCGCGTCGCGCGTGCGGGTCAAATCGACCTTGTAACCATAGGAGCGCAGAATGCGGGCCACGCGGTTGGTCAGATTCAGCGTGATCGTCTTCTCCTGCAAACGCTGTCCGGCGGTCCCCCGGTCGCGTCCGCCGTGGCCCGGGTCGAGCACGATCCGGCCGACCGGATGCTTGTAGACGCGCTTCGACCCGAGATACGGCGCCAGAACATTGTTGTAGTCGATCTGGCCGATGTACGGCGTCTGTCCCTGCCGGAGCAGCGGAAAGCAGAGATTGACCCGGATGTTGTTGAAATAGGCGTAACGTTTGTCCGGCTGGAAAACCAGGCGGTTCTTTCCCTGCGTCAGCACAATCTGCGAAGCACTCCGGCTGACCGACGCGCCGAAGCCGGCGGCCGCGTCGAGCAGATTCACGTTGCGCCGCCCGTTCGACCAGATCGAACGCAGCCGCACCGGAGCGGCTTCAAGCACCGCGCCGCCGAACAGAAAACAGGAGAAAATCAACAGCAGCAGAGACTTGCAGAACCGTTTCATCATCTTCCCTACAGCTTCTCCAACCGAACCTGTTCGACCCGGTCGTCGACGGGAGGATACATCGCCGGAACCCCGGGGCCGATCTCCACATATTCGGCGAGAGAGCCGAGCACGAATGCCTTCGCCTCGCAGAGCGCGCTTTTCCACGGCATCTCGAGCGCGAGCGCGGCGGCCAGCGCCGAAGAGAGCGTGCAGCCGGTTCCATGCGACTGGCCGCGATCCGGCAGGCGCTTCGACGAAAGCCGGTAGACACAGCCCTCCCGGCAGATGAAATCGTTCGCGAATCTGCCGGCCGGCGCGTGTCCGCTCTTCAGCAGGACGGCGGCGCCCCAGCGCTCATGGCACTCCCGCGCCGCATCGATATAGTCCGCCTCGCCCTTCAGCTTTCGCCCGAGCAGGAGTTCCGCCTCCGGCAGATTCGGCGTGATCCAGTCCGCCAGCGGAAAGAGCTCGTTCTTGAGCGCCTCGACCGCGTCCTCCTTCAGCAGCATGCTGCCGGAGGTGGAGACCATGACCGGATCGACCACGAGCGGCAGCTCGTGACGGGCCATGCAGGCGGCCACCGCCGAAACGATCTCCGCCGAGAACAGCATGCCGGTCTTGGCGCAGCGGACGCGGATCGCCTCCAGCACGGTCTCGATCTGGCTGACCACCCCCTCGGCCGGAATCGCATCGATCCGGGCGACCTTCTTCGGATTCTGGCTGGTCACTGCCGTGATCGCCGTGCAGCCGTAGACCCCGAAAGCGTTGAAGGTGCGCAGATCGGCCTGTATGCCGGCGCCGCCGCCGGAGTCGCTCCCGGCAATCGAAAGAGCGGCCGGGTAGATTTCGTTTTTCGGATTATTTTTCGTCATGATTTGTTTTTGAGCGGTTGAACGATTATATTGCCATATATCATAATATTGCATCGTCAACCTTAAAAAACAAATCGCGCAACTGATGTTTTTCCGGGATTTGCAGAGAATTGTTCCGCTGCTGCTGTTCATGGCGGCGCTTCCGCTTTGCGCCGCAACGGTTACGACCTACGACGGCGTCGACATCGACCTGGACCACAGCAGCGCCGAATCGCTGGCGACCATCGAAGAACTGCGCGCGCTCGACCGCCAGATCGTCTCGCTGTTCCGGGTCAGCGGCAGGCGGCTCCCGCTCAAATGCCGGATCGTGATTTCGGGCGAGCTGCCGCCGGGTGAACTTCTGGTCGAACTCAAGCCGCGGGAGTGGACGCTCTCGTTCAACGACCGCGGCGGCCGCTGGCTCACCGACTTCGCGCTCCGGCGCCGGCTGGCCGGGATGCTGATCCTGTCGAAGGTTCCGCTCGCCGAAGCGCCGGCCCATCCCGACTACCTGCCCGGCTGGATCATCGCCGGCATCGACGAGCGCATGCGCGCCGGGCGCGAGAGCGAGCTCATGCTGCGGCGCAACCGTTACATGCCGGTCCTGCGCGCCCTGTCGGAACGCGGAACTTTTCCCGACTTCCGCCAGTTGCGGAACCTGACGCCGGAGCTGCTGACGCCGCCCGCGAGAGCCTGGTACGGCGAACTCGGCCGCGCGCTGCTGGACTACGGCGCCGTCTGCTCGACTCCGACCGACAACGCGCTGCTCGACTACTGCATCCTGTCGGCCAAACCCGGCAGCATCGAAAACCAGAATTTCCTCGCCACGCTCGGGCGGGTGTTTCTGAAGGATGCGGCCAAAAACGGCCTGCCGGAGCACACCGGGCGGGAAATCTGGGACAAACTCTCCGACGACGAGAAAATCCAGCGCACGCTCGAAGCGTACGCGCGGCGGCTCGCCTTCAACGATTTCTTCCCGCAGCCGGTCCCGATCACGTCGGCGGCGTTCGAGGCGCTGAACAAGCTTGAGCTGCCGGTTCTCGACGAACACGGGCTGCCGACCGGCGAACACACCTCCGCCGACCTCTTCGATCTGCCGGAGATCATTCAGCAGAGGGCCGACGCCGCCGCCCTCCAGCAGGAGCTCCGGCTCCGGATTCTCGCTCTCGGCGAAGGAAACGACGGCCCGTTCAACCGGCTGCTGCAGGATCTGGCCGATGCGCTCATGCGCCTGCCGCTGACGCCGCCTGCCCGTCCGGAGCCCCCCCCTTCGTCGGGGGAACGGTTCCGGCAGGCCATCGCGCGAATCCGGAACGATCTCGAGAGGCGCGCAAAAATAGAGGCGTTCCTCGACGCGGTGGAAATGGAGAACCGGATTCCGGCCGACTTTTACCGCGACGCGATCCGGGAGGCGAACCGTCCATCGCCGCTCCTCACCGAACGGGAGGAAAAATTCCTCGAACGCGTCGAACGCGAGTGGCTTGACGATTGAAAAGGTTTCCCTGCAATGCTATATTAGCAAGCTGCCGCACCACCCGAATGCGGCGGTTGGGAAAAAAGGGAATCAAAACAGGGAAAATGAAAGAAGAATGATGAAAGATTTATCGATGCTGACCCCGCTCATGCGTCGCGGGAGTGAATTTCTCGGCGTGAAGTATCCGATCATCTGCGGCGCGATGACCTGGGTTTCGGAGCCGAAACTCGTCTCGGCCGTCTGCAACGCCGGCGGCTTCGGCTGCCTGGCCGGCGGCAACGCCCCGTGCGACATCCTCGAAAAGCAGATCCACCAGCTCCGGGAGCTCACGCCGAACAATTTCGCGGTGAACCTCATCACGATCGCCCCGGCCTACAAGGACCACCTCGCGATGCTCGACCGGGTCAAGGTGCCGTACATCATCTTCGCCGGCAGCTTCCCGAAGGAGAAGGAGATCGCCGCGGCCAAGGCCACCGGCGCCAAGGTGCTCTGCTTCGCCTCGACCGTCTCCATCGCCGAGCGCATGATCCGGTTCGGCGCCGACGGCATCATCCTCGAAGGCAGCGAGGCCGGCGGCCACATCGGGCATGTTTCGAGCATGGTTCTGATCCAGCAGGTGCTTTACAAATTCCACAAGGAAATTCCGATCTTCATCGCCGGCGGCATCGGCACCGGGAAAATGATGGCGCACCTGCTGACCATGGGTGCGGCGGGCGTCCAGCTCGGCACCCGTTTCGTCATGACCGAGGAGTCCACGGTCCACCCGGCCTTCAAGGAGGCTTTCCGCCATGCGAATGCCCGCGACGCGATCTCGACGCCGCAGTACGACCAGAAGCTCCCGGTCGTCGCTGTGCGCGCGCTGCGCAACAGGGGGACCGACCTCTTCGGGCAGCTCCAGCTCCGCCTGCTGCGCGAGCTCGAAGCCGGCACGATCCACCGCGCCGAAGCGCAGGAGGAAGTCGAGAAGTTCTGGATCGGCGCGCTGCGCCGCGCCGCCGTCGAAGGCGACGTGGACAACGGCTCCCTGATGGCCGGCCAGTCGGTCGGCCTCGTCGACAAGGTCATGACCGTCCGCGAGCTCATCGACGAACTGCTCGAAGGGGCGGAGGACGAACTCGTCGAACTCAAAGCGAAACTCTGCGGCTGCTGACCGCACACGGAAGCGGGAGCTGAGCATCATCGATGAAGGAACCGGGCAAACAATCCGACCGCAGAGTCGTTTTCGCAGCGACGGTTCTGCTCGCGCTCCTGCTCGCATTCGCCGGGTACCGGGCGCTCCGCCGCAGCGCGGGGCTCCTGCTCGGCGATTTTTTCTACCCGTATCTGACGCTGACGCAGCTGGCGACGCAGGGGGTTTCGGAGCAGTCGCTGCTGCTCCTCTCCCGCACGGAGCTCGCGGCCAAAGCCGAAGCGCTGATGGCCGAAAACCGTACCCTCGCCGTCCGGAGCCGCGAGGCCGGAACACTGGCGGAAGAGAACGCCGAACTGCGGCGGCTCCTGACACTGCCCGCCCCCGTCGCGTGGAACTACCGCGCCGCCCAGGTGATTCTGCGCGACCCGATGTTCTGGCGGGAGCGGTTCCTCATCAGCCTGGATGCGGATTCCGGCGTGACGCCGGGCGCAGCGGTGATCGCGGCGGGGCCGGACGGCGTTCCGGCGCTGGTCGGAATCGTATCGCGCGTCGGCCGCCGGAATGCCGAGGTCGACACCCTGTTCGCATCGTCGCTGCGGCTCTCCGCCGCATTCGAAAACGGCAGCACCGGCTTTCTGAATACGGGTGAACGCCAGCCGGTCGCCGGCAAGCTCCCGGTCGGACACCTGCCGGTCAACGTCAAATTCACGCCCGGCGAAACGGCGCTGACCACCGGCTACGAAGCCGGCATTCCGCGCGGGATTCTGATCGGCCGCCTCAGCACGGTCGACGAGGTCGATCCGGATTTTTCCAGTGCGCAGCACATCTCCGGGCTGCTGACGCCCCATGCGGATTTCGACAATCTGCGCTTCGTGACCGTCGCGATCCCGACCGGCGCGCCGCCGGAGGAGAACCGGCCATGAGGACGGTCTACGTCTTCGCGCTTCTCGGTTTCGCTTTTCTGGCCGAACTCCTGGCCGGGAGGCTCGATCTGCCGTTCTTTCTCGCCGCGCTCGTCGTCTATTACGTCTCGCTGACCACATCGCTCGGAATCGGTTTCGCCGTCTCGATCGGCTTCGGCATTCTGCTCGACCTCGCCTACGGGCGGGATCTGCCGGTGACGGCGGCGATTCTCGCGGCCGCGCTGCTGGCCGGCAAGCTGATCCGGCTCAAGGCGCCGACCCATCCGTTCGAGACCGCGCTGCCCGGCATGGGAATCGCGCTCGTCGCCATTCTCGGCGGCGGGATCGTCCGGCTCTCGCTCTCGACCCAGCCGGAACAGGTCGACGAATTCCTGTGGGAGCTGATCTTCTTCGGCGCGCTCGGGCTTTTCCTGATGCCGCTCCTGACGCTGCTCTTCGACGCGGCCGGCTCCCGGCTCGGACTCGGCGCCGCCATCTGCGAGCCGAAAGCGAGCTTCGAACGGCTGCGGCCGCGCCGGGTCCGCGAACCGCGCGGAGGGAAAAACCAATGAGCCCGAACGCCAGACGCCCCGCCCCGCGCCGGGAAAAGAAGCCGGCGCAGGGACTCCTGGAAACCGAACACCTGCGGCTGCTGATCTTCGGCGGAATCATTCTGCTTGTCTTTCTCATCATGATCGTGAAGCTCGGTTATATCCAGACCCGCGCGGTGGACAAGAGCAAGGAGGCCATTTCGCGCCAGTCGCTGAGGCGGATCCGCATTCCGGCCACGCGCGGCAAAATCTACACGCGGGACCTCACGCTTCTGGCCGGCGGCAGCAGCGATTCGAATCTGGTCATCTACCCGCAGGAGATGCAGGTGAAAGGGTCGCAGGGCAAAACCGTCAGCGCGATCTTCGACGCGGCGGAGACCATTTCCAAAGCATTGCGGCGGACGAATCCTCTGACGAAGGAGGACATCACGCGCCATCTGAATTTGCAGCCCGGGCTGCCGCTCGTCCTCTTCCGCCAGTTGACCCAGCCGGAGATCGCGCGCGCGCTCGAGAGCGGACGGTCGCTGAAGGGCGTCGGGCTCGAGTCGGATGAATCCAGAACCTATCCGGAGGGAAAGCTTGCGGCCCACATCATCGGCTACACCCGGCTTCAGGACCCGCAGAGCGCCAGCGACCGGCGCGACTTCTCCTATTATGTGCCGGACCGCATCGGCGTGGAGGGGATCGAGCGTGCCTTCGACCTGCTCCCGGGCTCCGACGAAGACGACGAGGCCCGGCCGCCGGGCCTGCGCGGCCTGCCTGGTTACTCGCTCGTCCAGGTGGATCATCTCGGTTTCATCCAGAACAAGCTGATCAGCAAGATCGAGCCGCGGCACGGCAACAACGTGATCCTGACCATCGATTCGCGCGCCCAGAGAATCGCCGAATCGGTCATCGCCGGGAAACGGGCGGCGATCGTGGTGCTCGACGCCGCGAACGGCGACGTGCTCGCCTCCGCCTCGAGCCCGAGCTACGACCTGTCGGCAGGCTTCACCCCGTTCATCCGGGCGGATTACTACCGGAAGCTCCTCGCCGACCCGGACCGGCCGCTTTACAACCGCGCGCTGCTCGGCAACTACACGCCGGGTTCGATCCTGAAGCCGCTGGTGGCGCTGGCATTCCTGAACTCCGGCGTATCGCCCGCCGAAATCGTGAATTGCGACGGGTACACGCAGATCGGCAACGCGCGCGTCCGCTGCGCCGCACGCAACGGTCACGGTCCGCTGAATCTCGAAGGAGCGCTGGCCAAATCCTGCAACGACTACATGATCGAACACGCGCTGAAAACCGGGCTCAACCCGATCGCCGAGGTGCTCCGTTCGGCCGGCATCGGCCGCCGCACCGGGATCGAGCTGCCGGAGCTGGCCGGAACCTTCCCCTCGGACGCGGAAAAGCGCAAGCGCCAGAAAATGCGCTGGACCAATTACGACACCGGTCTGCTTTCGATCGGCCAGGGCATCATTACGCTGACTCCGCTGCAGGGGGCGGTCTACGCCGCCGCCCTCGCCAACGGCGGAACCGTCTGGAAGCCGCACGTGGTGTACCGCGTGGTCGATTCGAACCGCAGTCCGCTCTACGAACGCAAGGCGGAGCCGATGGGCGAGCTCCAGGCCGGGCGTTCGGCCCTCGACGTCGTCCGCCGCGGCATGTTCGACGTCGTCAATACGCCGCGCGGCTCCGGCCGCGAAGCGAAGGTGGAGGGGCTCGACCTCTACGGCAAAACCGGGTCGGCCGAAGTCGGCCCGCTGAGCAGCCGGTTCCTGACCACCTGGTTCATCGCCTTCGTCACCTACCGCGGCAGGACCTACTCCTGCTGCGTCATGGTCGAAGAGGGCAAGTCAGGCGGCCGCAGCTGTGCGCCGCTGGCGGCGGAGTTCTTCCGGCGCTACCTGCTCGAGACGCCGCGCTCGACTTGAATGTCCGGGGGACAAACACTATTTTATTTCGGCGCGATTCACAATTTTTCAACAGGAGAGGCTTTTCACCATGATCAATGTCGCCGTTATCGGGGTCTCCGGATTCGGAGCCGTGCATTACAATGATTTCGTCCGGGAACATGCGGCGGGGAGAGTCAACGTCGTCGCCGCCACCGTCATCAACCAGTCCGAAGAGGCCGAGAAGTGCGCCTTTCTCCAGTCGATCGGCTGCCGGCTCTTCACCGACTACCGCGTCATGCTCGAGGAATTCCGCGGCAAAATCGACATCTGCTTCATTCCGACCGGAATCGCCATGCACTGCCCGATGACCGTCGCGGCGCTCGAATCCGGAGCAAACGTCTACGTCGAGAAGCCCGTGGCGCCGACCGTCGAAGAGACGCAGATCATGAAGGAGGCCGAAAAGCGGACCGGCAAATTCGTCGCGGTCGGCTACCAGACCATGTACCAGCCCGAAACCCGCCGGATCAAGGAGCTTCTGCTGGCCGGCGCCATCGGCAGGCCGCGGATCTTCAAATCCTACACGCTCTGGCCGCGCAACGATGCGTATTACAGCCGGAACAACTGGGCCGGAATGCTCTCCGTCAACGGCAAATGGGTGCTTGACAGCCCGTTCACGAACGCGATGGCCCACTTCCTGAATCTGCTGATCTTCTATGCGGGCACCAGTTTCGAGGGGACCGTCGACCCGGTCGAGGTGCAGGCCGGGTTGTTCCGTGCCAACCGGATCGAAACCAACGACTTCGCCACGATCAGGATCAAAAGCGCGCTCGAGCAGCAGATCTATTTCCATGTAACCCATGTCTGCGAAAAAAACGTGAATCCGATCTCGCGCATCGAAGGCGACGCCGGAACCATCGACTACGACGAGCAGCGCACCGTCGTCACGCTCAAAAACGGCGACACCGAGGAGTTCGCCTCCACGCCGCATGACGAAATGCGCAAGCACATCTACGACGCGCTGCTGAAGCGCATGGAGGACCCGAAGCAGTTCATCTGCACGCTTGACCTCGCCTCGAAGCACACGCTGATCTCGAATGCCGTCTTCGACTCCGTTCCGAACCGCGACATTCCGCAGGAGGAGGTCCGCACCGTCACCGAAAACGGCGTGAACCGCCGGGTGGTTCCCGGCATCGACGACGCGATCCGCCGCGCCTTCGAAGAGAGCCGCCTGGTCGACACCCGCGACTTCGCCTGGGCCGTTCCCGGAGAACCGTTCGCTCTCGCCGGATACCGCGGATTCACCGGGCGGCTCATCAAAAACAGCAAATAATTCATTTTTTTCTATTTTCGCATTTGCATTTTTGATAACCATTACTATATTTAAAGCAATGACAAGCCCGTTTCGTTATGAAACAGCAACATAACTCAAGGAGAGTGAAAGATGGCTGACCTCAAGAACAGCAAGACCGCCGAAAATCTCGCCCATGCGTTCGCCGGAGAATCCCAGGCCCGCAACAAGTACACGTACTTCGCCGAAGTCGCCCGCGCCGAAGGTTACGAGCAGATCGCCGCGATCTTCGAAATGACCGCCAACAACGAGAAGGAGCACGCGAAGCTCTGGGCCAAGGAACTCGGGCTCATCGGCAGCACGGCCGAGAACCTGAAGGCCGCCGCCGCCGGCGAACATGGCGAATGGACCGAAATGTACAAGGATTTCGCCAAGGTCGCCGAAGAGGAAGGGTTCAGCGCCCTCGCCCGCAACCTCGAGCGCGTCGCCGCGATCGAGAAGCGCCATGAGGAACGCTACCTGACGCTGCTGAAGAACCTCGAGGACGGCGAAGTCTGGGTCCGCACCGGCGAAAACCGCTGGGAGTGCCGCAACTGCGGACACGTCTACATCGGGCCGAAAGCTCCGGAAGTCTGCCCGGTCTGCAAGAAGCCGAAAGCGTTCTTCGAGCTCGAAGCCAGGAACTACTGAGCGGCTTCAGCCGCTGATACGATATCATCCCCGGGCATGGACACGGGACCGCGGATATTCCGGGTTTGAGTTTTATCTGTCCCGCAAGGCGGCAGAAAGGATAAAGCAAGCCGGGAAAGGCGGAACGGGTTCATACCCGAAAGCGATACCGCATGATACCGGAAGGGAGGCGTCCGCGCCTCCCTTTTCTGCTTCCGGCAATACTGAAAGGCGGCAGAACGGAGGCGCGAAAAAACGCCTCAGAAAAGCGTATTACTTCAAAAGCTCAAGCAGCTGGCGCAGCCACTCCGGATGCGCCGGCCATGCCGGGGCGGTGACGAAATGTCCGTCGGTCACAGCTCCGGTCATCGGCAGCTCGACGTAAGTCGCGCCGGCCATTTCGACCTCGGGCTTCACCGCCGGATACGCGCTGATCTTCCGTCCCGCAATGATTCCGGCGGCGGTCAGCAACTGCGGACCGTGGCAGACCGCCGCAATCGGCTTCTTCAGCCGGTCGAACTGCCGGATCATTTCGAGCACGCGCACGTCGAGCCGCAGGTACTCGGGCGAACGGCCGCCCGGCAGCACGAGCGCGGCGAATTTCTTCACATCGACCAGATTGAAGTCGCCGTTGAGCGCGAAGTTGTGTCCGCGCTTCTCGGTGTAGGTCATGTCGCCCTCGAAGTCGTGGACGGCGGTGCGGATCACGTCGCCGGGCTTCCGCTCCGGCGCGACCGCAACGACCTCATACCCCGCCATCTGCAGCGCCTGGAACGGCACCATCATCTCGTAATCCTCGACGAAATCACCGGCGATCATCAGAATTTTCTTCATCTTGCCTCCCCTCTCCGTTTGCGTATATTACTCTCCGTCGACATACCACTCCGGGGTGATGCCGAGCCTGCCGATTTTATAATGAATCACCCGCGGCGAGAGTCCGAGATCGCGTGCCGCGGCCGACATGTTGCCGGAGTTCCGCTTCAGCGCCTCGACGATCAGCTCGCGCTCGTAGGAATCCACCAGAGTGTTGAACGACGCCTTGCCGTCCGGCAGAAGCTCGGTGCCGGACTCCTTGCCGGTCTGCAGCGAAGGCGGCAGATTGTAGCCGTGGATGCATTCGTCCTGTGCGGTCAGCACCGCCCGTTCGATGCAGTTCTCGAGCTCGCGGACGTTGCCGGGCCAGTGATAGGCCATCAGCATGTTGATCGCCGGAGTCGAGAGCCGGGAAACCTTTTTGCCGTATTTCACATTCATCTTCTCGATGAAATGCTCGGCCAGCAGAATGATGTCGCTCTTGCGCTTCGACAGATCCGGCATCGAGATCGGGAAGATGTTGAGCCGGTAATAAAGGTCCTCGCGAAACAGTTTTTTGCTCATCAGCTCCTCAAGGTTCCGGCTCGTCGCGGCGAGAAAGCGGACGTTCGAACGCAGCTCGGCGTTGCTGCCGACCCGCGAAAACGTGCGCTCCTGAATGAACCGCAGCAGCTTGACCTGCGTCTGCAGCGACAGGTCGCCGATCTCGTCGAGAAACAGCGTGCCGCCGTCGGCCGCCTCGGCGCGGCCGATCCTGCGGCCGGTCGCGCCCGTAAAGGCCCCCTTCTCATGGCCGAAAAGTTCGCTTTCGACCAGATTCTCGGGCAACGCCGCGCAGTTCAGGCAGACGAACGGCTTCTCCCGGCGCGGCGACAGATTCACGATCGCGCGCGCCACCAGCTCCTTCCCGGTGCCGGAGCTGCCGCGGATCAGCACGGTCGCGTCGGAGGGGGCCACCTGGCGGACCAGCTCGTAGACCTGCTGCATGGCGCGGCAGTTGCCGACCATTTCGCCCGGATTCTCCGCAAGCATCCGGCGGAGCTTGCGGTTCTCTTCGAGGAGGTTCTCGCGCTCTTCGTGCTCCTTCTGGGCGACGGAAACCGCTTCGGCCGTGATATTGCCGATGATTTCGAGCAGCGCCATATCGTTCTCGAGATCGGTGTCCGGAGCGATGCGCCGGTCGATGCTCAATGTGCCGACCACCTGCTCGAGGTGGATGATCGGCACGCAGATGAAGGCGACGGGCTCCTTGCTGTCGCGGGATTTCGTGCGGTTCAGGAAACGGCTGTCGCGCCGGATATCCGGAATCAGGTGCGGGCGGCCGGTTTCGGCAACATGCCCGGTGATCCCCTCTCCGATATGGTAGCGCCCGAGCTGCTTCTCGTTCTCATCGAGCCCCTGCGAGGCTTCGATGGTCAGCGTGTCGCCCTGCAGCAGCGTGAACGTCCCGCGCAGCATGCCCATCCGGCGGTTCAGGACATCGAGCACCTTGTTCAGAAGCGCGTCGGCGTTGCGCTCATGCACGATCGCCGAGCTGATCTCCTGCAAGACGGTGATTTCGGATTTCATTCGTTCGTCCATTGTGCCGTTCCCTGTCAATTCCGTTTGCTTCAGGCGAAGAGTTCCGCCTGCCGGATGCGCTCCACCGCTTCCTTCGTGCGCTCGCGGTCGCCGAAGGCGGTCAGCCGGAAATACCCCTCTCCGCCGGGGCCGAAGCCGACACCGGGAGTTCCGACCACCCGGCACCGTTCCAGTAATGTATCAGAAAAACGCATGGAGTCAAGCCCGTCCGGCAGCTTCCACCAGATATACGGCGCATTTTTTCCGCCGAAGACCGTATATCCGGCTCCGGAGAGCCCTTCGCGGATGATCCGGGCATTCTCCATATAATAGTCGATCTGCTGCCGGATCTGCGGCAGCCCGGCTTCGGAATAGACCGCCTCGGCGCCGCGCTGGACGACGTAGCTTACCCCGTTGAATTTCGTGCACTGCCTCCGGTTCCAGAGCGCGTTGAGGCTCCGGAGCGTTCCATCCGCCGCGCGCGCCTTCAACGCCTTCGGCACCACGGTGAACGCGCAGCGGACGCCCGTGAAGCCGGCGGTCTTCGAAAACGACTTGAATTCGACCGCCACCTCCTTCGCCCCCGGAATCTCGTAGATGCTGCCGGGCAGCCCGGGGTCGCGGATATAGGCGCTGTAAGCGCTGTCGAACAGGATCACGGCGCCGGTTTCGCGTGCATAGGCAACCCACTTCGCCAATTCTTCGCGCGACAGCACGGTCCCGGTCGGATTGTTCGGGCTGCAGAGGTAGATCAGATCGACCGGGCGCTCCGGCAGCGCGGGAGCGAAGCCGTTCTCCGCCGTCGCGGCCAGGTAGGTCACGCCTTCGAAACGCCCGTCCGGGCCGGCCTCGCCGGTGCGCCCGGCCATGACATTCGTATCGAGGTAGACCGGGTAGACCGGGTCGCCGATCGCAACCCGGCTGCCGGAGTCGAAAATCTCCTGGATGTTCGCAACGTCGCACTTCGAACCGTCGCTGACGAAAACCTCGTCCCGGTCGAGCCCGATGCCGCGGCTGCCGTATTCGGCCCGGATGACCGCATCGATCAGGAAATCGTACCCCTGTTCGGGGCCGTATCCCCGGAAGGTCTCGCAGGAGGCCATTTCGCCGACGGCCCGGTGCATCGCCTCGACCACGGCCGGAACAAGCGGCCGGGTCACGTCGCCGATGCCGAGCCGGATGATGTCGGCCTCCGGATGGGCCTCCCTGAAAGCCGCGACCTTTTTCGCGACGGCCGCAAAAAGATAGCTGCCGGGGAGCTTCAGATAATTCGAATTGATTTGCGCCATTTCAGATTTTCTCCACAAGTTCGCCCCGGAACACCTCCACGGCGGGGCCGGTCATATATACATGGTTGTCCGCGGCGGAGTGTTCGACCAGGAGCTCGCCGCCGTCGAGCAGCACGGTCACGCAGCTGCCGGTGCGCCCGGAAAGGTGTCCGGCGACCGCCGTCGCGCAGCTGCCGGTGCCGCAGGCCATGGTGATGCCGCAGCCGCGCTCCCAGACCCGCATGCGAACCATGCCGGGACTGCGGACCTCGACGAATTCGACGTTGATCTTCTTCGGAAACTGCGGGTCGCACTCAAGGACGGGTCCCCATTTTTCCAGCTCGACCGCCTCGATGTCCGGCACGAAGATCACCGCATGCGGGTTGCCCATCGAAACGCAGAAGGCCGTGAAATCGCGCCCGTCGGCACGGAGTTTCACCTCGCGCGCCTGTTCCGCCGGGTTTCCGGCCACCGGAATCTCGCCGCGCAGCAGCCGGGGCTCCCCCATATCGACCCGCACCGTGCCGTTCTCAAGCACCTTCGGGCGGACGATGCCGCCTTTCGTGCGGAGCTCGAATTCGTCGCCGCGGGCGAGCATTCTCCGTTTGATGTAGAGTCCGACGCAGCGCGTCGCGTTGCCGCACATTTCGGGTTCGGTCCCGTCGGCATTGTAGATGCGCATCTCGAACGCATTGCCGGAAAGGTGGCGGATCGTCACCACGCCGTCGGCTCCGACTCCGAAATGACGGTCGCAAAGCCGCTCGACCGTGCCGCGGATATCGAAGGAGGAGGACTTGGAAAGCTCGGTCAGGATGAAATCATTGCCGAGTCCGTGCCACTTTGAGATCTTCACTGCGCGCCTCCTTTCAAATATGCGTCAACCGCCTGCGCGACCCGCTTGCCGTCCGCGATCGCCCGGACCACGAGCGACGCGCCCGAAGCGCTGTCGCCCGCGGCGAAAATCCCGCGCTCCGGAGCCGGCTGCACCCGGCCGCGCGCATCGACCGCAAGGCCGAGCTCCGCCGCAACGCCCTCCGCCGCAACGCCGGTAAAGCCCATCGCGAGCAGCACGAGGTCGGCCGGAATAAATTCAGCCGAATCCGGCAGCTCCCTGAATGTAAGCGGCCGGCCGAGCGGCGAAAACTCCCACTCGACGGTCACGGCCTCAAGCCCCGCCACGCGGCCGCCTTCCACGCAAAAGCGCTTCGTCGCAAGATTCCAGCGCCGTTCGCCGCCCTCCCGGTGGCTCGAACTCGTGCGGAGCAGATACGGCCACTGCGGCCACGGCGTCGAAGGAGAGCGCGTTTCGGGCGGCTTCGGCATGATTTCGATCTGGAGAATCGAGGCCGCGCCCTGGCGGACCGACGTGCCGACGCAATCGCTGCCGGTATCGCCGCCGCCGATCACGACGACCCGTTTTCCGGCCGCGTTTACCGGAAGCGCCGCGCACTCGCGGCCGAGCACCCGGTTCTGCCCCTGCAGAAACTCGAGCGCGAAATGAATTCCGGACGCCTCGCGTCCCGGAACGGCGAGATCGCGCGCCTGCGGCGTGCCGATCGTCAGCACGGTTGCGTCATGGCGGCGCGCAAGATAGCCGCCGGAGATATCGCGCCCGACTTCGGTGCCGCATTCGAAGCGGATTCCGGCCTCCTCCATCAGCGCGATCCGCCGGTCGATCATCTTCTTCGAAAGCTTGAAATCCGGAATTCCGTAGCGGAGCAATCCGCCCGGCGCCGCATTTTTCTCATAGACCGTAACCGTGTGTCCGGTGAGATTCAGCGCGGTCGCGGCGGCCAGCCCGGCCGGGCCGCCGCCGATCACGGCGACGCTTTTTCCGCTGCGCGATTGCGGCTTCGGCGGCTTCACGAAACCGTTCCGGAACGCAGCCTCGACCACGGCCTTCTCAAGCTGGCGGACCATGACCGGCTCGCCGTCGATGCCGTCGGTGCAGGAGCCTTCGCAGAGCGCCGGGCAGACCCGGCTCGTGAACTCCGGAAAGAAGCTCGTGCTGCTGAGAATGTTCCAGGCGGCCTCCCAGTTTCCGGCCGCGACCGCCGCGTTGATCTCGGGAATCACGTTCCCGAGCGGGCAGCCGGCGCCGTGGCAGAACGGAATTCCGCAGTTCATGCAGCGCCCGGCCTGCCCTTTGAGCTCGTCGAACGAAAGCGCGCGTTCGACCTCATCGAAATCCCGGCGCCGCTGGTCGACCGGGCGGTAAATATCCTGAATTCTCCGATTCATATTCGTCCCTCCTTATGCTTTCCGGTCAATTGTCCTGCTCGCGGCGGTCGACCGCTTCGGCGTCCTCGCGGGCCATGCGTCCGAGCGCCTGGCGGTACTCGACCGGAAAGACCTTCACGAACTTCGGCCGGCAGTTCACCCAGTCCGCAAGAATCGCCTGCGCCTTTTCGCTGCCGGCCGCGCCGGCGTGTTCATGCAGCAGCGCGAGAAGCTCGGCCTCGTCCTCGCTGCCGGGCTCGACCGTCTCAAGATCGACGCTCCCGACGTTGCAGCGCAGGTCGAAGTCTCCGGTCTCGTCGTAGACGTACGCGAGCCCGCCGGTCATGCCCGCCGCGAAATTCACCCCGGTCGGCCCGAGCACGACGACCCGGCCGCCGGTCATGTATTCGCAGCCGTGGTCGCCGACCCCCTCGGCGACCAGCGTCACGCCGGAATTCCGGATTGCGAACCGTTCGCCCGCCTGCCCGGCGAGAAAAATTTTTCCCGAGGTTCCGCCATAACCGATCACGTTGCCCGCAATCACGTTCCGCGCGGCCGGACAGGTCGTTTCCGGCGCGGGCCGGATTACGATCCGGCCGCCCGAGATTCCCTTGCCGACAAAGTCGTTCGCCTCGCCCGAAAGCTCGAAGGTGATGCCGGGCGCCAGAAACGCGCCGAAGCTCTGTCCGGCGCATCCGGTGAAGCGGACGCGGATCGTATCCTCCGGCAGCCCCGCCGCCCCGTGCCGGTCGACCACCTCGCCCGAAAGCTCGGTTCCGGCCGTGCGGTCGACGTTGCTGATCGTGCAGTCGAGTTCAGCCTTCGCGCCGGTCTCAATGCTCGCGGCGAGCTTCGGCAGGAGTTCGCGGCGGTCGTAATTCTCGAGCGGTTCCTTCGGCGCGGAAGCGTCGAAGCGGACGGCCGGGCCGGCGGCAGGGCGCAGAATCTTCGAGAAATCCAGATTCCTCGCCTTGTAGAAATCGATCGCCCGGTTCATTTTCAAAAGTTCGCTGCGGCCGCACGCCTCTTCGAGAGAACGCAGCCCGAGCCGGGCAAGATATTCGCGGACCTCTTCGGCGATGAAACGCAGGAAGTTCATGATGTACTCCGGCTTGCCCGCGAAGCGCCTGCGCAGCTCCGGGTCCTGCGTCGCCACGCCGACCGGGCAGGAGTTCTCGTGGCATTTGCGCATCATGACGCAGCCGAGGCAGACCAGCACGGTCGTCGCAAAGCCGAACTCCTCGGCCCCGAGCAGCGCGCCGATCACGACATCACGCCCGGTCTTCAGCTGGCCGTCGACCTGGATTCTTACCCGGCTGCGCAGCTGGTTCAGCACGAGCGTCTGCTGGGCTTCGGCCAGGCCGAGCTCCCACGGCAGCCCGGCGTGCTTGATGCTGGTCAGCGGAGAGGCCCCGGTGCCGCCGTCATGCCCCGCAATGAGGACGACATCGGCGTGCGCCTTGGCGACACCCGCCGCGACCGTCCCGACCCCGACTTCGGAGACGAGCTTGACCGAAACGCGCGCCTTCGGATTCGCATTCCTGAGGTCGTAGATCAATTGCGCGAGATCTTCGATCGAATAGATGTCGTGATGCGGCGGCGGGGAGATCAGCGTCACATTCGGCATCGAATGCCGCAGCCTCGCAATGAATTTATCGACCTTGTGCCCCGGCAGCTGCCCTCCCTCGCCCGGCTTGGCGCCCTGAGCCATCTTGATCTGCAAATCCTTCGCATGGCGCAGGTAATCGATGGTGACGCCGAAGCGTCCGGAGGCGATCTGCTTGATCGCGCTCGTGCGGTTCTCGCCGTTCGGCCCCGGCGTGTAGCGGGCCGCATCCTCGCCGCCCTCGCCGCAGTTGCTCATGCCGCCGAGCTTGTTCATCGCAACCGCGATCGCCTCGTGCGCCTCGGGGCTCAGGGAGCCCAGCGACATCGCGCCGGAGACAAAGCGCTTTACGATCGCCTCAACGCTCTCGACCTCATCGAGCGGAATCGGCTTGGTTTCGGCGAATTCGAAAAGTCCGCGCAGCGTGCAGAGATGCCCGGCCTGATCGTCGATGAGTTTCGAATACTCCTTGAACTTCGCATAGTCGCCGGTCTGAACGGCCTGGCGGAAGGCGGCGAGCGAGGCGGGCGTCCAGAGATGCTGTTCGCCGTCTTTGCGGAAACGGTAGACGCCGCCGTCCGGCAGGAGCGGGCTCCCGTCCCCGGCCGCAGCCCGGCGCGCATTCGCCTCTTCGGCGATTTCGGCCAGCCCGATGCCGCCGATCCGGCTCGCGGTTCCGGGCAGATACTCGTCGATGAGTTCGCGCGAGAGGCCGACCGCCTCGAACACCTGTCCGGAACGGTAGCTGCGCAGCGTCGAAATACCCATCTTCGACATGACCTTCAGGAGCCCTTTGTCGACCGCGTTGATGTAATTCGCGGCGGCAGAGACCGGGTCGGCCGCAATCGCGCCGTCGCGAGCCAGCCGGGTCACGGTTTCGAGCGCGAGGTACGGGTTGACCGCCGTGGCTCCGTAACCGATGAGGAGCGCGAAATGCATGATTTCCCGGACCTCGCCGGACTGGACGATGATGCCGGCGCCGGGCCGCAGCCCGGCCGCAGCCAGCGCGCGGTTGACCGCCGCGGTCGCCAGCAGCGACGGAATCGGCGTCGTCCCCGGGGACGGATTCCGGTCGGAGAGGATCAGGATGCGGCAGTTCTCCTGCACCGCCGCGACGGCGTCGGTCGCCAGGCGCTTCAGCGCCCGGTCGAGCATGCGTCCGTCGCCGCCGGCCGGGAACTCCAGCGGCAGCACTTTCGCACGGAAATCGGCCGAACCGATGTGGCGCAGCCGCATGACCTCGTCGTCGGTCAGAACCGGGCGCTGCAGCTTTACGAGCCGGGCGTGAAGCGGCGTCTCGGCGAGAATGTTCCCCTGGTTGCCGATATAGGTCAGCAGACTCATGACCAGCTCCTCGCGGATCGGGTCGATCGGCGGATTGGTCACCTGCGCGAAAAGCTGTTTGAAGTAATTGAAAAGCAGCTGCGGCTTCGCCGACAGCACGGCGAGCGCCGCATCGTTGCCCATCGAACCGACCGGCTCATGCCCGCCGGCGGCCATCGGGGAGATCAGGAGCTCAATGTCTTCGCGGGAATAACCGAAAAGCTTCTGCATGTAGAGCAGGTTGCCCGGCACGTCGGAGGGGGTGATTTCGGAGAAGAGCCCGTGAACCGGAATCTTGTTCTCCTCGACCCAGCGGCGATACGGACGGCGGCGGGCGGCGCGGCTTTTGATTTCGCCGTCGAGCAGCAGCCGGCGGTTTTCGAGATCGAGATAGATCATCTCGCCCGGACGCAGCCGCCCCCGGCGAACCACGCCGGCCGGATCGAGGTCGAGCACGCCGGTTTCGGAGGCGAGGACGAAGAGCCCGTCGCCGCAGAGCGTATAGCGGGCCGGACGCAGCCCGTTGCGGTCCAGAATCGCACAGGCGTTCACACCGTCGCTGGCGGCCACCGCGGCCGGTCCGTCCCACGGCTCCATCAAAGCGGAGTGATATTCGAAAAATCCGCGCACATCGCGGCCGAGATGATAGTTCTTTCCCCACGCCTGCGGCATCAGCATCAGCAGGGCGTGCGCGAGGTCGCGGCCGGCCGCGACGAGAAGTTCGAACATATTGTCGAGCGAAGCCGAATCGCTCTGACCCGGCGCGACGAGCGGCAGGATTTTCGCCATATCGTCTCCGAAGAGCTCCGAGGCCAGAAACGGTTCGCGGGCGCGCAGGCTGTTCAGGTTGCCGCGCAGCGTATTGATTTCGCCGTTATGCGCCAGGTAGCGGAACGGGTGTGCGAGGTTCCAGGTCGGAAACGTGTTCGTGCTGTACCGCTGATGGACCAGCGCCAGCGGAGATTTGAAGTCGGGGTCGCCGAGATCGGTGTAAAATTTTTCGAGCTGCGTCGCCAGCAGCAGTCCCTTGTAGACGATGCTGCGGCCGGACATGCTGCAGACATACGCCTCGGGGAGCGTCTTTTCGATCAGCCGCCGCATGACGAAGAGTTTGCGCTCGAACGCCGCACGGTCCGCGAACGCCTCCCCGCCGATGAAAAGCTGGCGGATCGCGGGGCAGCTTTCGCGCGCCGCACGACCGATCTCGCCCGGCACGGTCGGAACCTCGCGCCAGGCGATCACCCGGCCACCTTCGGCAGCGACGATGCGTTCGATATCCGCCTCGCGCCCGATGCCGCCGAAGATCATCGCCACGCCGTAGCCGCCGGGTTCCGGCAGTCCGGCGACCGTTTTGCGGAAGAATTCATCCGGCATCGAAAGGAGCAGTCCGGCGCCGTCGCCGGTATCCGGATCGCCGCCCGCCGCGCCGCGGTGCATGAGCCGCTTCAGGACGGTCAGCCCCATCGTTACAATTTTGTGCGACGGCACGTTGTTGAGGTCGGCGACCATGCCGACGCCGCAGGCATCGTGCTCGTTGCCGAAGCTGTAAAGCCCGTTGTCGGGAACCGGCGGGCGGTCGAATCGCCGGGCCGGCCCGTTCTGCTGTCGTTGCTGTTCCATGAATTCAGTGCTCCTTTCTGAATGTTGCTGTTTTTTTAAGGTTAAAGCAAAAGGCGTGCCAAGTTCAGCCTGAGCGAAGAAAACCGCATAAAGGCCGGCAGGCATTTACATTTTTGTAAAACCGGATTCTTGTGTTTTACATTTTCGTAAAGCAATTCCCCGCCTCCCCTACGCCTCTCCGCTCAAAAACAAGTTGGCACGCCTTTTGCTGAATCGATTGCAGCAAAAATCCCAACCGAATTACAGGAGGACCCATCATGAGCAACCTGAACCGAATCAAGGCCGTCAACGCGGTGGCGGAAATCTGCGGAGCGGAGCCGATGCCGGCCGGCCCGGTCGATCTCGGCTATTACGCCGAGGACGTGTTCAATATCGACGTCATGCGCGAATACCTGTCGAAATCGAGCTGCGAGAAGCTGCTTGCGACCATCACGAAGGGCGAACCGCTCGACCCCGACATCGCCGGCGACGTCGCCCATGCCATGAAGCACTGGGCGCTCGAACGCGGCGCGACCCACTACACGCACTGGTTCCAGCCGCTGACCGGTTCGACGGCCGAAAAGCACGACGCGTTCCTCGAACCGAAGGATGCGAAGGCGATCATGACCTTCTCGGGCAAGAACCTGATCGTCGGCGAGCCCGACGCCTCAAGCTTCCCGTCCGGCGGGCTGCGCTCGACCTTCGAGGCGCGCGGCTACACGGCGTGGGACCCGACCAGCCCGGCCTTCATCAAGCGGCACGCCAACGGCGCGACGCTCTGCATCCCGACCGCGTTCTGCAGCTACACCGGCGAAGCGCTCGATAAGAAAACGCCGCTGCTGCGCTCGATGCAGGCGCTGTCGATCTCGACGAAACGGCTGATGAAATGCTTCGGACTGCCCGAAGAGCGGGTCACGATCACGCTCGGTCCGGAGCAGGAGTACTTCCTCATCGACAAGCACTTCTATCTCCAGCGCCCGGACCTCCTCCAGACCGGCAGGACGGTCTTCGGCGCACCGCCGCCGAAGCACCAGCAGCTCGAAGACCACTATTTCGGTTCGATCAAAGGCAGAATCCTCGCCTTCATGACCGAGGTCGAACAGGAGCTCTGGAAGCTCGGCATCCCGGCCAAGACCCGTCACAACGAGGTTGCCCCGGCCCAGTTCGAACTCGCCCCGATGTTCGAAGAGCTGAACCTCGCCTGCGACCACAATATGCTCGTCATGGAAGTTCTGCGGCAGGTGGCCGACCGCCACGGCCTCGTCTGCCTGCTGCATGAGAAGCCGTTCGCCGGAATCAACGGCTCCGGCAAGCACAACAACTGGTCAGTCGCTTACGGAAAGAACAACCTGCTCAATCCCGGCAACGACCCGCACCAGAACGCGATCTTCCTGACCGTGCTGACCGCGATCATCGAAGCGGTGAACCTGCACAGCGACCTGCTGCGCGCCGCCGTCACCGGGGCCGGCAACGACCATCGTCTCGGCGCGAACGAGGCGCCGCCGGCGATCATCTCGATGTACCTCGGCGACCAGCTCGCGGATGTGATCGACCAGCTTGAAAAGGGCGCGCCGACCTCGAGCCGCCACCCGGGCGCGATGAAGATCGGCGCCGATACGCTCCCGCCGCTGCCGCGCGACGCGACCGACCGCAACCGGACGAGTCCGTTTGCCTTCACCGGCAACAAGTTCGAATTCCGCGCGCCGGGTTCGAGCCAGTCCTGTTCCGGGCCGAACACGATCCTCAACACGATCGTGGCCGAGGCGTTCGACCGCATGAGCGACGTGCTGGAGAATTTGAAGAAAGACGAATTCAATTCCGGGCTCCAGAAGCACCTGCAGAAGGTCATCCGGGCGAACAAGCGGATCATCTTCAACGGCGACGGCTACACGGAGGAGTGGCTGAAGGAGGCCGAAAAACGCGGACTCCCGAATGCGAAGACCACCATGGAGGCGCTGCGCTGCCTGACCGCCCCGGAGAACATCGCGATGCTCGAGAAATACGGCGTCTACAACCGCCGCGAACTCGAATCCCGCTTCGAGGTGTTCCTCGAGGAGTATCACCGCCGCATCCGGATCGAGGGCGAGATCGCGCTCGAAATCGCCGCGAGCATGATCGCCCCCGTGGTCACCGCCGAATACGGCAAGGCCGCCCGGGCGCTCGCCGCCGCGAAGGAGGCCGGACTCACAACCGGGCTTGCCGCGCTGCAGAAGAGCGCCGCCGGCCTCGGCGCCGGACTCGACGAACTCAACGCGAAGCTTGATGCGCTCCGAACCGCGCTCGGCGGGCTGCACGAGGAGATCATCGCGGCGATGGCGGAGCTCCGGCACACGGTCGATTCGCTCGAACGGCTCGTGGCCGACGAGTGCTGGCCGCTGCCGAAGTACCGCGAAATGCTCTTCGTCTACTGAAGAAAGGAATCCAGCAGCATGTCGGACCCGGTCAAACATGAGTGTGCGGTCAGCATGCTGCGGCTCCGCCGCGGCATCGACTACTATATCCGCAAATACGGCTCCCCCTTCTACGGCTGCCAGCATCTCGCGCTGCTGCTCGAAAAGCAGCACAACCGCGGACAGGACGGCGCGGGCATCGCCTGCGTCCGGCTGAACCCGGAGCCGGGAGAGCCGTGCTATGCGCTCGAGAAATCGAACCGGAACATGCCGCTGGCCGACCTGCTTGAACGGATCGGCCGGACCATGCCGCCCCCGGGCGAAACGCCGACGGCGGAGGAGGCGCTGCGGACCTGTCCGTTCTGCGGCGAACTCTACCTCGGCCATCTGCGATACGGCACCTTCGGGCGGCAGGGACTCGACGCCTGCCATCCGTTCGTCCGGGCCAACTCGTGCCTGAACCGGACACTGCTGCTGGCCGGCAACTTCAACCTGACCGACACGCGGGAAATCTTCGCCCGGCTCCTCGCCACCGGCCACCACCCGGCCAGCCGGGCGGACGGCTACCTGATTCTGCAGCTGATCGGCCACTGCCTCGAAAAGGCGCTCGACGAAAAGCAGCATAATTTCGATCTTGCGGAAGTGCTGCGGCATGCCTGCGGCGAATTCGACGGCGCCTTCACGCTCTGCGGACTTCTTGGCGACGGCACATCGTTCGCAATCCGCGACGCTGCCGGAATTCGCCCCGGATACTACTATTTCGACGACGAAGTCGCCGTGGTGAGTTCGGAACGCCCGGCCATCCAGGCCGCCTTCGACTGCACGACCGCCGAGGTATGCGAGCTGCCCCCGGGCGAAGCGATGGTCATCGACCGCGACGGCAAGGTCGAATTCCGCCCCTGCCTGCCGCCGAAACCGCTGCGGCGGTGCGTTTTCGAGCGCATCTACTTCTCACGCCCGAACGATGCGGAGATCCACCGCGAGCGGCGGGCGCTCGGGCGGAAGCTCGTGCCGGCCGTGCTGAAAGAGGTGGATGGTGACTTCGCAAACACACTGTTCTCGTACATTCCGAACACCGCGCAGGTCAGCTTCCACGGGCTGCTGGATACGTTGAACCGCATCGCCTGCGACGCGGGACATACCGTGCGCTTCGGACAGATTGCGGTCAAGGACGCGAAATTCCGCACCTTCATCGCCGACGCCGCCAGCCGCAGGGAGTTCTACATGCACATCTATGATGTGACTTACGGGCTGGTCCGGCCCGGCTCCGACACGCTTGTGGCGCTGGACGACTCGATCGTCCGCGGCAACACGCTCAAAAACGCGATCCTGCCGATCTTCGACCGGCTCGATCCGAAGAAGATCGTCATCGCCTCGGCCGCGCCGCCGATCAGGTATCCGGACTGCTACGGCATCGACATGGCCAGCCTGAAGGAGCTCGTCGCCTTCGAGGCCGCCGTCGACCTGCTGCGCGAACGCGGCAGGTTCGGCCTCCTCGAACGCTGCTATGAAAACGCGAAACGCGAACTCGAGGGCCCGGCGGAGGCGATGACGAACTGCGTGCGCCCGGTCTACGACGAATTTTCCGATGCGGAGCTCTCGGCGGCGATCGCCCGGCGGCTGCGCCCGGATAACATGCGTGCCGAATTCGCGGTCGTCTTCCAGAGCTGCGCGGACCTCGCGGAGTGCTGCCCGGAGCATACCGGCGACTGGTATTTCACCGGGAATTATCCGACGCCCGGCGGCTTCCGGGTCGTGAACCGCGCGCTGGTGAACTATATGGAACACATCGACGCCCGGGCCTACTGAACGAAAAATTTGCATGGGACATATTTACAAGGAGCAGAAATATGTATAATTGGAAAAAGCGGCGGGAGCGCGCCGCCTTCCTCGCGCTCGCCAACGGCGCGGTCTTCCGCGGCTGGAGCTTCGGCGCCCCCGTCGACACGGCCGGAGAAGCGGTGTTCAACACCGGCATGAGCGGTTATCAGGAGATCCTGACCGACCCCTCCTACGCCGGGCAGTTCGTCACGCTGACCGCCCCCGAAATCGGAAATTACGGCTGCAATCCGCAGGATGTCGAATCCCGCGGATTGTTTCTGAACGGCCTCGTGATCCACGAGCTCAACGAGCCGTCGAACTGCCGCTCGGAGGAGTCGCTCTCCGGATACCTGAAACGGAACGGCAAGCCCGGCATCGCCGGAATCGATACCCGGAGCCTGACCGTCATGCTGCGCGACGAAGGCAGCCAGAAGGCGTATCTGCATACCGCGGACGAGCCGCTTTCGGAGGCCGAGGCGGTGGACCGCGCCCGCGCCTGGGCAGGGCTCGACGGGCAGGATTACGCAGCGAAGGTCACGGCCGGGAAACCGTATGAGTGGAACCGCGAAGGAGATTTCCACGTCGCCGCCTTCGATTTCGGCATCAAATACAACATCCTGCGCGGCATGGCGGAGAACGGCATGCGCGTGACCGTGCTGCCGGCCGCCGCGACCGCGGCCGATGCGCTCGCCCTGAAGCCGGACGGCGTTTTCCTCTCGAACGGCCCGGCCGACCCCGCGGCGCTCCGTTACGCGATCGATGCAATCCGCACTCTCGCGGGCAAGGTTCCGCTCTTCGGCATCTGCCTCGGGCACCAGCTCTTCGGCCTCGCCTCCGGCGCGGAGTGCGGGCGGTTGAAATTCGGCCACCACGGCTGCAACCACCCGGTCCGGAACCTGCTGACCGGCAGGGTCGAAATCACCTCGCAGAACCATAACTTCGCGCTGAAGGCGGAGACGCTGCCCGCCGCGCTTGAAGTCACCCATATCAATTTGAACGACAACACAATCGAGGGAATCCGCCACAAGACGGAGCCCGCCGCGTCCGTCCAGTTCCATCCGGAAGCCGCACCGGGGCCGCACGACGCGGGCTGTCTCTTCCGGCAATTCCGGCAACTCATGGAGCGCTGAATCATGACCAAACACATCTTCATCACCGGCGGAGTGGTTTCGAGCCTCGGGAAAGGAATCACGGGGGCCGCGCTCGCGATGCTGCTGGCCAAACGCGGCTACCGCATCGCCATGCAGAAGCTCGACCCCTACCTGAACGTCGACCCCGGCACCATGAGCCCGTACCAGCACGGCGAAGTCTTCGTGACCGACGACGGCGCCGAGACCGACCTCGACCTCGGCCACTACGAGCGCATCGCGGGCGTCCGCTGCTCGAAGGCCAGCAATTTCACGAGCGGGAAGATTTACAGCAACGTGATCGCCCGCGAACGCTCCGGCGGCTACCTCGGCGGCACGGTGCAGGTCATCCCGCACATCACCGACGAAATCAGGCGGGCGATGCAGTCGCTGCACCGTCCGCAGGTCGATATCGCGATCACCGAAATCGGCGGCACGGCGGGCGATATCGAGAGCCTGCCGTTCCTCGAAGCGGCGCGGCAGTTCAAACTCGCGGCCCGCCGGGACGACGTGATCTTCCTGCATCTGACGCTCGTGCCGTACATCCGGGCCGCGAAAGAGCTTAAAACCAAGCCGTCGCAGCACTCGGTCTCGACGCTGCGCAGCATCGGCATCGCGCCGGACATCCTGGTCTGCCGGACCGAAATTCCGATGGAGCCGGACCACTTCAAAAAACTCTCGATGTTCTGCAATGTCCCGGAGGATTCCGTGATTGAAGAGCTCGATGTTCGCAATTCGATCTACGAGGTTCCGCTCGAACTCGCCCGGCAGGAGCTCGATCTGAAGGTGCTCGAGCTGCTCCGGCTCGAGCCCGGCGAACTCGATCTGGCCGAATACCGCAGCTGGCTCGACGGCGTGCTGCACCCGGAGGACGAATGCACCGTCGCCGTGGTCGGCAAGTACATCAAGCATCAGGACGCCTACAAGAGCATCTACGAGGCGCTGCATCACGCCGGGATCAGGAACCGCGCGAAGGTGAAATTCCTGCTCGTCGAAGCCGAGGAACTCGAAACCGGCAGTGCGGACGAACTCCTGAAGGAAGCCGACGCCGTACTCGTGCCGGGCGGCTTCGGCGAACGCGGCGTGCGCGGCAAGGTCAAGGCGGTGGAATACGCCCGGACGCGCAACGTCCCGTTCCTCGGCATCTGCCTCGGCATGCAGTGCGCAGTCATCGAATTCGCGCGGAACGTGCTCGGCTGGAAGGACGCGAACAGCACCGAATTCGACGAAATGACCCTCCATCCGGTCATCGACCTGATGGAAGAACAGCGCAGCATCACCGACAAGGGCGGCACGATGCGGCTCGGCGCATATCCGTGCGTGCTTGTTCCGAAAAGCAGGAGCGCGAAGCTCTACAGCGCCTCCGAAATCAGCGAACGCCACCGCCACCGTTACGAGTTCAACCCGAAATTCAAATCCGAGCTCGAAGCGGCGGGACTGACCGTCGCCGGCACAAGCCCGAACGGGATGCTCGCCGAAATCGTGGAACTCGCCGGCAGTCATCCGTACTTTATCGGCTGCCAGTTCCACCCCGAATTCAAATCCCGGCCCCAGCAGCCCCACCCGCTCTTCGACGGGCTGGTCGCGGCGGCGCTGCAGAGAAAGAGAGGAAACTGATATGCCCAGACGCAACGACATCAGAAAAATCATGCTGATCGGCTCCGGCCCGATCGTGATCGGCCAGGGGTGCGAGTTCGACTATTCCGGCGTGCAGGCCTGCAAGGCGCTGAAGCGCGAAAACTTCGAAGTCGTGCTCGTGAACAGCAATCCGGCCACGATCATGACCGACCCGGAATTCGCGGACCGAACCTACATCGAACCGCTGACCGCCGACATCCTGCACGAAATCATCCGGCGCGAACGCCCCGACGCACTGCTGCCGACCCTCGGCGGACAGACCGCGCTGAACCTCGCCATGGAGCTCGACAAGCGCGGCATCCTCGAACGTTACCAGGTCGAACTCATCGGTGCGACCGCCGAAGCGATCAGCCGCGCCGAGGACCGCCAGCTCTTCAAGGAGAGCATGCTCGGCATCGGGCTCGACCTGCCGCGCTCCGGTTCGGCTCACTCGATGGCCGAAGCGCAGGCGGTCGCATCGACCATCGGCAGCTGGCCGCTCATCATCCGCCCCGGCTTCACGCTCGGCGGAACGGGCGGCGGCATCGCGCACGATGCGAAGGAGTTCGAGGAGATCGTCACGCGCGGACTCGACGCCAGCCTGAACTCCGAAGTCCTGATCGAAGAGTCGCTGCTCGGCTGGAAGGAGTTCGAGATGGAGGTCATGCGCGACAAGGCCGGCAATGCGGTCATCGTCTGTTCGATCGAAAATCTCGATCCGATGGGCGTCCACACCGGCGACTCGATCACCGTCGCGCCGATCCAGACGCTGACCGACCGCGAATACCAGGAAATGCGCGACGACTCGCTCGCTGTCATGGCCGCCATCGGCGTCGAGACCGGCGGCTCGAACGTGCAATGGGCCGTGAACCCCGAAACCGGACGGCGCATCATCATCGAAATGAATCCGCGCGTATCGCGGTCGAGCGCGCTCGCCTCGAAGGCGACCGGCTTTCCGATCGCAAAGATCGCGGCGCTGCTCGCGGTCGGCTACACGCTCGACGAACTCCGCAACGACATCACCGGCAGCACGCCGAGCTGCTTCGAACCGTCGCTCGACTACATCGTGACCAAAATCCCGCGCTTCACCTTCGAGAAATTCCCGATGGCCGATTCGACCCTCGGCACTCAGATGAAGTCGGTCGGCGAAGCGATGGCGATCGGCCGGAATCTGAAGCAGTCGCTCCAGAAGGCGCTGCGTTCGCTCGAAACCGGGAGGGCCGGCTTCGGCGCCGACGGAAAAGACGGCAGATACGAGTCGATGGACGACGAAACCATGCGCGCCGAACTCATCCGCCCGAACGCCGAACGCATCTTCGTTCTCCGCGCCGCCCTGAAGCGCGGCTGGAGCGAAGAGACGCTCCATGAGCTCACGAAAATCGACCGCTATTTCCTGCGGCACCTCGCAGAGCTCGCGGCTTTCGAGGAGGAGATCCGCTCCGCCGGAACGCTCGCGGAGCTCGAAAGAGACCAGCCGCTCTTCCGGCAGGCCAAGGAGTTCGGTTACAGCGACCGCCAGATCGCGTACCTGCTCGGCGCGACGGAGTCCGGAGTGCGCGCCGCGCGCCGCCGCACCGGGCTCGAACCGGTCTACGGCACGGTCGACACCTGCGCGGGGGAGTTCGAAGCGATCACCCCGTACTACTACTCCACCTGGAGCGACGGCGGGGAACCGGTCCGCAGCCACGGCGGAAAGAAAACCATCATGGTGCTCGGCGGCGGTCCGAACCGGATCGGCCAGGGCATCGAATTCGACTACTGCTGCTGCCACGCCGCCTTCGCGCTGCGCAAGGCCGGATACGAGGTGGTCATGGTCAACAGCAACCCCGAGACCGTCTCGACCGACTACGATACGAGCGACAAGCTCTACTTCGAACCGCTGACGCTCGAAGACGTCATGCACATCTACGAGCGCGAAAGCTGCTCCGGCGTGATCGTCCAGTTCGGCGGCCAGACGCCGCTGAACCTCGCGCAGCAGCTGAAGGCGGCCGGAGCGAACGTGATCGGCACCGCCCCGGACGACATCGACGCAGCCGAAGACCGCGACTTCTTCAAGCAGCTCGCCGCCCGGATCGGCATCCGCCAGCCCGAAAGCGGCATCGCGCACAGCGTCGAAGAGGCGGTCGAGATCGCGGAGAAAATCGGCTATCCGCTCCTCGTGCGTCCGTCGTTCGTGCTCGGCGGCCGCGGCATGGTCATCGTCTACAAGGAGAAGTACCTGCGCAAGTTCGTCGAAGAGGCCGCCGCCGTCGCGGAGGGAAAACCGATCCTGATCGACCGCTTCCTCGAAGACGCGACAGAGCTCGATGTTGACTGCATCTCGGACGGCAAGACCACCGTGATCGGCGCGATCCTCGAACACGTCGAACCGGCCGGAATCCACTCCGGCGACTCCGCCAGCGTGATCCCGCCGATGACGCTCCCGGAAGCGCAGCAGGAGAAAGTCCGCGACTACGCCCGCGCCTTCGCCCGCGAGCTCCGCGTCTGCGGGCTCATGAACATGCAGCTCGCCGTGAAGGACGATGAAATCTACATCATCGAAGTCAATCCGCGCGCTTCGCGGACCGTTCCGTTCGTCAGCAAAGCGACCGGCGTGCCGCTGGCCGGGCTCGCGGCGCGCTGCATGGCGGGCGAGTCGCTCGAGGCGATGGGATTCACGAAGGAGGTGCATATTCCGTATACCGCGGTCAAGGAGGCGGTTTTCCCGTTCGTGAAATTTCCCGGCGTCGACATCGTGCTGTCGCCCGAGATGAAATCGACCGGGGAAGTCATGAGCCTCGACCGCGAGCGCGGGCTCGCCTATCTGAAGAGCCAGCTCGCCGCCGGCAACCGGCTCCCCGCCTCCGGCAACGTCTTCATCTCGCTGCGCGACGAGGACAAGCCGAAGGCGGTCAGGCTTGCCGAAAAGCTCGTGAAACTCGGCTACAACCTCTATGCCACGCTCGGAACTTCGACGCTGCTCTACAATGCCGGAATCAAGACGCGGGCGGTGTTCCGCATCTCGCGCGGCCGTCCGAACCTGCTCGACCTGATCAGGGAAAAGGAGATCCAGTGGATCATAAACTCGACCGAATCGGGCGCGGAAGCGATGGTCGACGAGATCCGGATGCGCTCCCAGTCGGTCGTCTCCGGAATCCCGATCACCACCACGATCGCCGGGCTGACCGCCGCGATTGAAGGGCTGACGGACAAAGCCGATTTCGGCCGCTTCGAGGTGTGCAGCCTGCAGGAGTACCACCGCCATCTCAAACCGGCCGGGCAGCGCTGAAGAAGCTCCTTCCCGCCCGCCGGCCCCTGCGCCGGATGTTCCGGCGCCATTCCCGAGGGGGCGGCGGGCTTTTTTGCAGGCGATTGAACTGTT